>Ga0206941_10044_pt1 | contig 31334 bp, 40 predicted proteins | sample Alteio_BWOrgHeat_9_FD_153251 | JGI IMG/M metagenome (GOLD analysis project Ga0206941, IMG submission 153251) | Enriched cells from forest soil in Barre Woods Harvard Forest LTER site, Petersham, Massachusetts, United States -... | ecosystem: Environmental > Terrestrial > Soil > Temperate forest >...
AGGATGCACAAGAGGGTGAAAGAAAATTAATTCTAAAAAAAGCTGTTAGTGATTTTGTTGGTGACAAAGGTTCAATTGATGACATTATCTCTGCTGGAGAGAGAGTATACAATCGTTATAATGACCTGCTTGACTTGTACACTAAACGATTTTCAGTAAATAAAATTCTTTCTGAAATAGAATCGAAGAATCTTGAATATACAACAAAAATAAATGATTTTATTTCATCGAGTCAAAGTAAGGCGTTCACTATCCCTGGTGCTCTTATTGCTGTCGGCGCACTGGCAAAAACTAGCGGTTTTTGGGAAGGCACATTGGTACTGATTGGTTTGTGGATGATTCATTACATAACAAGAACTTCAAATGATGTCCATAGAGAATCATATGAAAACCTTAAAATAGGACTTGGTGAAGCCTTTGAGAGATATAATCAGTTTGACTGCATCTAAAACTTTCATTTTATCAACTGTTTTTAATTTCATATGCACAATGAAATCTTTAACGGCTCTATCAGCCTCTTCAACACTGCGGTTGTTATCGAGATCTTCCTCACAACCTATCGCTTTCTTGAAAAAATTGCTACTTGACTTCCCTGCTATAAACTGTAGATATGGCTCACCATTATTTTCTGAGTATATAGAATCAAACAGAGTCAAATCAGTTAATACGGCTTGGCGTAGAGCGTCCATATCTATAGAAGGCAACACTTCTGGCACCAACTGCTCATTAAATTTAAATACGCTACCATTATCAACCATAATAATAAAAAGACGACCTAAACTTTCAACTTCATTATCTGTATGATAATGTATAAAAATTATCGAACCACCAGCAGGGCGTCTCTTATTAAGAGCAGCTTCAATCTTTATATTCTGCATAAATGCATTTACAAATGACTTAAAATCTATGGTTCCATTAATATATCTTCGTAATGCTGAGGCAGTACTGTTTGGCAGATCATTCTTTGTAATAAACCCATGATTCTTGCGCTTTAATCTAAATTTTCTCTCAGCCTGCAGTATGAAAGATTTAACATCGTCCGCGTCTAATCCCCATATTTCGCCAGTCGTCGCTTTGAATTCTGTACCTGCAGCGCCAGGGACTAGATCTAACGTCGCAGTTATAGCATTATGCGGTTTATAGACGATATCCTCTTGCTCTAGAGACTCATCATACCCACATACGCATTCACCATCAGCTGAATCATTTTCTCGCCCGCATCCTACGCATTTTACAGTTTTGCTTTCCATATCAACCTTCATGATTTCTTATCAATGTCAGAGGATAATAATAAAAAAACACACACTCTGCGTACTGGATTTATATACAACCAAGGAACACTGTATAAACACACAGTATCCTTATGATATTCAGCTAGCAAGAAGGTTTTACCTATCAGTAAAAAACCGGCGATTAGGACAGGGTTCGAAGGGTTGCCGGTCTTTCCCGACTGTCACTTCACATCAGAGGGGCGCACTCAGAAAACCTACGGCAAGGCCAGTTATACACATAACCCTGAATGCGCCCCTTTGATGCGCTTTCCAGCCACTCCGGGTAACCCCATCTTCGCAGGCTGAAAAGCTTTTTTCTGGAGCGGGCAGTGGGAATCGAACCCACATCATCAGCTTGGAAGGCTGAGGTAATAGCCATTATACGATGCCCGCATTGGTGGCCCTTTCTGGGCTTGAACCAGCAACCGAGCGATTATGAGTCGCGCGCTCTAACCAACTGAGCTAAAGGGCCAAGGTGCTGAATTCTAAAGCAGCCACATTAAACCACACAATAACCAATGCTTATCTTTACAAACGCACATAAAAAAACCCGCACGTGGCGGGCTCTTATCTTGTTACGCATACACAAACGGCAGCGTATGTCGAAATACTGGACCATTGGTCCATAGATGTCAACACGTTCGCATCATTTTTTTCTTTTTTCGTTCCTGTTCGCGTTCGATAAACGCATCTTGCAAGGGTTGATACAACAAGTATTCAGCTGCAGAGAGTATTTCAACGACTTCCCGCCGGCAGGTTCTATGTGACGGTTTACGGTAGGCTGGTGCACCACCCCGACGGGCCATCTGCCGGGGTTTTGCTACTGCATGGTAGTAGTTGGCGATCGCCCGATCAGATGAGCCATGAACGTAACGGCTCAGTAGTAAGCCAAACGCTCGGCGATCGATTGCGTGTAGTTTGTCCACAACGCGAGTGATCAGCATACCGTCGTCATCGTTGCAGATTGGGCGCTCTGGGTAATTACTCGGCTCAACCGTTGCCATGTATTCGGCAATGATACTACTCTGCCGGCGTTCCAGTCGGCCGGTATAAACCCATGCTCCCCACCGCTCCAGCCAAGGATGTAGCCAAGCCTCTTGCTCTTCAGTCAGTTTCAGGCCGTCAGCGTTCATAGCTTGCCCTCCCTGCGCAAAATAGCCTGGGTGCGAAAAACTCCTTCAGCGTGGAAAAGTCGAAGTTCCTCACGGCTGTATTCAGTTTTTGTTCGACCGTCGCAGGCATCGTGGCACCCACTACATCCCCATGCTGCCTGCGCATCGTCGGGCTTAATCCCTGTGCCGCAGGTTCCCGCCATACGGTAATGTGTCAAAACGGTGGTTTCTGGGTTGAAATTACAGAACCCAGGGATCCTGATCTGGCAGTCACGGCCGCGGGCCTCTTTGGTTAATTTGCTCATGAGGTATACCCCATGAGCTGGGCGGCTGCGTTTTCTGCAGATTGCTGATCGGGGAAGGTGCGGAAAAGGATGTAGTTCCAGAGCACATCGAGCACAGCTTTATAAAACTCGCCGAACTCGATATCGTCCATTTTAGCGAATGAGATCGATTTAGGTTCTTTTCGGGCGCTGCCGTCGGGCATAGTATATTCAACGTAAAATCCAGCCTGAATGGTCACCCAGGCACGAAACGCTTCGAAGGATTTGGCTACACTGATATTCCCGGCCCTTTTCTCTGCCACGTCAGCCAAATACTCATCAGCTGCCGCCTGCAGCGCATCTTCACCACCAGCATAATAAGCCAAGAATTTGACGTAGCCATTCACCAACGCTTTATCACTTGGGGATATTGCACCACCGGTCGGTTGCCAGTAGTCAAAACCAAGGTTCAGGAGTGAAAATAACTTACGGTGAAAAGCTGGATTTCGGGCCTGTTTGAAATCGGCGTAAAGAACCGAACCTATCTTTTTGGTTTGCAAAAAGTCCCTGGCTTCCCGAGTGGTCGGCACCAGTAGATTTCCTGCTGTCTTTGTGTACGAATACTGCGCCATTGGGAGTCTCCAGTAGCGCAGCAGTTGTTCAGAATTGAATGGGCTGGGTGTTCAGTCCAGCTCATTGATTATAGCTTGTTTCCATCGGGGGCGACAATCGAGTAACCCGCCAATTTTACTACTTCCAACATCGCGTAAAGTGTCGAAATGTGTTCGTCATCTTTAACCAACCGTAAACCAATAGTCCTACCATCTTTTCGGCGAACAACCACAAGGCCATTATCAGGGAGGTGTTCGTTAAGTCCATTTGAATTACACATAAGCACCTCATCTATGAGATAAATCAATGTCCCTACGTATCCCTACATGCCTTTAGAGCTAAAACTTTGGTTTTTATTGGGTCAAATAGGTAACACAGATCGTTGGGTGCTATATCGATCGGTTTTAACGATCGACAATTTAGCATGTGAATATACTGCCATTAATTATACTGTATATCCAACCAGTATTATTTTACCTATTCTCCACACAAAACCCCGCACTAAGGCGGGGTTGACTTTTGCTATGCTGCCATCCTCCATACGCAATATTGCGGCATATTTGCCCGCACCAGCGCCTCAGCAAATGGTGGTGGTACCGAGTTACCACAGCGCGCTACCTGCTCCGATTTGGGCCAGCGGGTGCCGTCGATGTCCTTGTCGATGATGTAGCTGCGCGGGAACCCATTGGCGTTATACAGCTCCCGCGGCTCGAGCATCCGCATGCAGATATCGACCACCATGTATTCGCCAACCTGAATAAACTGCGGGCGTGGTGCCGGGAACAAATGGTTGTTGTCCGGTTCGTCGCTGAATTCGTCCATGAGTCGCGCGCAGCACCAGGCGTTATAGCGCTGGTCGTCAGTGATCAGCATCGGTTCACACATCACCTCTGTGAGCCCAAAACGGTCATGCGTCGGTACGGTGTGCATAGGCGCGTCAACGTCGATCCCGTCCTTCTCGTTGCCGTAGTATTTCTGCAGGTATGCAGTCACATGGCCGATGTGATTGCCGCCAGCTGTGAGGGTTGGCGCTGGTGAATTCGTCGGCCGCCCGTCTTTGCATGTACCGCGCAGATGTACCAAGTGAGAAGTGCAAAGCGAGTGGTGATCGACCTGCGTCACCGTGTGAGCTGGCTCGTCCATTCCCAGCCCTGCGCCGGTGTAGTTCCCGCCGTAGTGCTTGATCAAGTGAGCTGCTGCCACTGCGGTATGCGATTCCGTCGGGATAGTCGCCATCGGTGCGGCGATACTGCGCGGCTTGCCGGAATATGTTGGGCCGCCAGCGCCCACCAGCACCGCACTGGCCAGCTGCGTTTTACCACCGCCGCCAGGCATGATCGTGCCCACCGGCGTATCGGCGCGCTGGCCGGTGCTGTTCCCAAACTGACGAACTACTACCGGTGCTGCCACCGCGAAGCCGTGGGTTTGCGTGACCGTCTGCAGCGGCAGGCGTCCGGATTGGCCCCGGAAACAGTCGTATTTGGTGCGGTTGGATGTGTGATTGCATTTCACCGCGAACGGTTCGATCAGCAGGTGTTCAGCCTTACTGGTGACCGTCGTCAACGGTGTACCAGTGGCATACTGCCGGCCATCCCCACCGAACCCCGTTTGCCCTATCTGCACGATGTATGGATCCGGGCAGTCAATAACGTAACGTTTCAACCCTTTCACGATACGGCGCAGCGTATTGTCGGCCAGCGGCTTCTTTCGGCCCATAATGCTGCGAGTCGGAATTGACCAGTCGATGCACTCAGCGGCAGTGCACCATGGCTGCAGCTGGCCAGCCAGCACCTCGGCGCTGTCCGGTGCACCATGTGATGGATTAGGCCAAACAACAGCCTCACCATCGCAACGGCTGACAACAAACAGGCGTTTGCGGATAGTTGGGGCGCCATAGTCGCAGGCCCTCATTTCTTTGTGATCGACGTTGTAACCCAAACCGTTAACCAGGCGGCGCGCGTCGTCGCTGTCGATATCGATCTGCAGGAATTCGCAGGCCTCTGCCAGAGCCGGGCAGTCTGGTGCCACACCATGGCTCAACATGCCAATAAACGCGCGGAAAGTTGCGCCGGTGTATGCCGGGTCCGGGTATAGATTGCCTTTTTTGTCCGCTTTCAACGGCCCCCATGAGCGGAATTCTTCGACGTTTTCCAGCATCAGGTAGCGCGGTCGTACCGCCAGCGCCCAACGCAGCACCACCCACGCCAGACCGCGGATCTCTTTCTTGACCGGCGTCCCGCCTTTAGCCTTTGAGAAGTGACGGCAATCAGGTGAAAACCAACCCAGCAGCACCGGTAATCCGCCAGTGGAAATTTTCGGATCTACGCTGAAAATATCTTCCGGGTAGTGCAGCGTGCGTGGATGATTTACGGCGTGCATGGCCATGGCCACCGGGTTGTGGTTCATCGCGATATGCGGCTCAAAACCCAGCGCCTGCTTGATTCCCTCGCAGCTTCCACCGCCACCAGCGAACCCGACAACCACCAGGCCGTTATCAACAGCATCAGGGCGGAAATCCACGATCTGTTTCTGGCGCGCCCAGGCATGCGCTGTTTTCTGGATTTCCTGCGGACTGACACGGTTAAGGAACATCTGGTTAATCTGTTGCAGGACTTCCTGCTGCTCTTCTCCGCTCAGCGCGTGAACCGGCAGCACGGACGATGCGCACTGCTGTACTTCTGTTGGCCAGATGCTCATGATTTCACTTCCCTAGCTGTTTCGCCCGATTTTACGAAGATGATCCAGTGCGTTTTGTCGTTCTTGCCGGTGCGCTGCCAGATAGTCGGTTTTTCGTCTGTAAGGGCGACGACTTGGCTAACCGGTATCTGGGTTTCGTTCCACTTGAAGATCAGCACACCGTGTGGACGCAGCACTCGGAAAGCCTCGGCAAATCCGGCGCGCAGTTCATCGCGCCATGTTTCACGGTCAAGCTTCCCGTACTTCTTGCCCTGCCAGCCGTTGGGGCCTACACGCTCTAGGTGCGGCGGGTCGAACACAACAACCGGGAAGGTGCAATCACCAAACGGCAAAGAGGTAAAATCTGCGATTAGGTCAGGAGATATCACTAGGCGGCGCCCGTCGCACAGGGTGTGGCTCTCGCTGCGCTTATCGCTGAATACGGCGCGCTCGTCCTCTTTGTCGAACCAGAACATACGGGAGCCGCAGCACATATCTAGAATGCTCTTTCCCTCGAGGTTCAGTTCATTTGCTGGCATCACAACACCGCCAAAGCGACAGCCGCCGCAACTGCTACCCAGAAAATCACCATCGCCCAAAACAGCGTCGTTAACGGATTGCACACCACCCAGCCTTTAAATTTTGTCATTGTCCCTTCCCCTCTCTGCGTTCGCGCCAGTAGTTCAGGCGCGCCCTGAAATGTTCCCGATAGTTTTCCGGTACCGCGTTAATCGCGTCAGTCACTGCAGTGCGCTGGATTTTTCGCGCATACAGATTCTTGATAAGGCCGCTGGCGCGCAGGTCGAGGTTTTCCAGATCTCGATATTCCTGCGGCCATACCCCGCGGTTGTGCGGTAAGCCGGGCGGGAGATAATCCGATTGCCCGGCCATAGGTCACCCTCTTGCTAAATGCTGCTGTTTCTCTGAGTTGACATAGAACTGCCCGTCAACGTGAGTGAGGGTGAATTCCGGTACCGGTTTTTCATGGCGGGTTATTTCGACGTGAGGGGAGTTGATCATCGTCAAGATGCGGGTCTGCAGGTGCCGATGTGTCAGTCCATGATCGGGGTAATGTTTATTCAGCGCAGTGAGAATGCCATGATAGGACAACGTTTTGCCCATCATCACTGCCGCCAGGTTGCGAGTAGGGAAATCAACTGTGAAAGCTTTTTTCTTACTGAGGCCCTTTTCGAAGCCTTCGCAGGCGTACGGGCAAATTTCAGAGGGACTACCTGTTCCGGCACTGGTGGCCGGGAAAGCGTCGAGCCAGAGCGTACTCGGGCGTTGGCGTTCATATGCCAGATAATCAGCGCAGTGTGATCACAGCCGTCGTCAATGACTTCGGCGCCGGGGTCTTTCGCAAAAATTAATTCTGTAGTGCTCATAGGTCTTTCCTTTTGGTTGATTCACACGCTGGTCAGGCGCGAGTTAAAACGCTTCGATCTTGGAGTTTTTGCTGTAACGCTTTTCTGATGCCTGGCCTTTCTGCCCCAGGCGTGCAGCCTCTTCATCGCTGATGTCTTTGATATAACCGTCAACCATCAACGCATGCGCGGTGCCGCTTACCCCTTCCCTGTTCAGCCTCAACAACAGCTCCATCAGGTTAGGGTCCGCATTTTTGTTGTAGACGGCATCACGATACAAACCGATCCACACATCACAGTCCTGTTCTATCTGTCCGGTATCTTTACTGTCCGCTGGCCATGGTCGTTTGTCGGCGCGCTCCTCCAGTTTTCGGTTGAGCTGGGTCAGCAGCAATACGGGGCAATCCAATTCCTTCGCCAAGTTTTTCAGGCCGGTGGTGATGTCCCCATAGGCAATGTCACGGCGTTCGGCAGCCTCGGCTTTCATCAGGGTCAAATAATCGATGGCCACCAGCCCCAGTACGCCGCGCTGACGCTTTACCTTTCGACATTCATTGCGGATGTGCGCCAGCGTCACGCCGGGGGTGCTGTCGATCATCAGATTGGACTCTGCCAGTTCAGCAGCCTTGGCCATCGCCCGAGACATGGCAATGTCATCATCCGGTCCGATGTAAAACATCTCGGAATTAACACACGCCTCCTGAGCCACCATCCTTTCGATGATGCCGTCGTCTGTCATTTCCAGACTGAATACAAGGGTCGGCAGACGGTGATTCAAAGCAAAGTGCGTGGCGATTTTGTTGTACACCGCCGTTTTACCCATTTTTGGGCGAGCCCCGATCACGACAAGCGCGCCGCGAAGCACCTGTTTCGGGTGCATCAGTCGGTCTAGACTCTCGATCCCCAGCGTTAAACCACCCGCGGCATCGGGGTCTTCAAAACGGCGATTCATCTTCTCGATCCAGTCCTCCACCACATCCAGCGCCGGACGCAAACCGCCGCGAGTGCCGGTACGTGCATGATCGGCCACGGCGGTGACCATCTGCTGCACGGTTTCCAGTTTTTCGGGAGTACCCATACCGTTGTTTGCCAGCACCAGCGAGGTACATTCCTGCAGCTTTTCCAACGTGAATCGCAAAATAGCTTTGTCACGAACGGCATGCGCATAACTCACCATCGCTGCAGGGCTGCTGTTTCGGTTGGTTTCCGCCAAATAGGCAAAGCCGCCAACCTGCTCGAGTACCCCTTTGCTTTCCAGCGCATCGTGCAAGCTGATCAGGTCTGTCGGTCGGCAAGCATTTTTCAGTGCACGCAATTCTTTGAAAATCTCTCTGTGCGCCACCAGGTAAAACGCTTCGGGTTTTAGTATGCCGAACACTGCGGAGGACATGTCCTCGTCCGTGTTGAGCATCAGGGAGCCCAGAATCGCCTGTTCCAGATCGATGCTGTAAGGCGGTTGCGGTAGGTTGCCAAAATCCATTACAGACGCCCCCGCTGACTTTCCCAGTCAAACGCCAACACTGCTGCGCTTTCCAAAATGCGATCCATGGCGCGGTACCCCATGAAATCCTCGAGCTGTTTTACCGTGAAATTGCTGATCAAAACCGTCGGTTTCATCTGCTCATATCGGGTGTTGATAATTTCCGACACGATCAGGCGTTCAGAGTCAGTACCGTTCTGCATGCCCACTTCGTCGATAATGAGCAGATCCAGCCCACAGTAAAAACCCAATACTTCGTATTCCGTCCTGGTTGCATCCTGTCGCCAGGTATCGCGCATTGCCCGGATCATTCGCTGCGCCGAAGTCAGATACACATCCGCGTCATAATGCTCGACCAGCTCACGCATAATCCCAACAGCCAAATGCGTCTTCCCTGTCCCCGGGCGGCCAGACATCAAGAGGTTGGATCCAGCAGTCTGCATCTGAGGCCACTCAGTGGTGAATTGCTGGCAAATCGTCAAGCATTCCTGCGCCTGTGGATTCACCGGAGCAAAGCTACCGATCGATGCGTCCTGAAAACGCTTATTCACCCCACAGTGCTCAAGCAGAGTTTCAGTCGTGTTTTTCGCTTGCTCGCCAGTCATTGCCTGCCCTCCTGCGTGTTATTTTTCCAACCGATACGGGTTTCATAATTGCGCCCTTCAAGGTCTGCTGCGGTATCGCTATGCCGCTTCACGCCGGATTGTGCAGGTTGGCTGCTCACCATCCACGCGTTGTTAAATTCCAACCCTGGCCCAAAGAACCGCGACGCCTGCATCACATAGCTAGTACCCACCTGTCCCTTGGCGCCACAAAATGCCACGTAGCGCTGTAAGCCTGCCGCCATAGACTCAAATGTCACCCCAGCCTTGCGGCGAGCATTCCACGCCTGATAGGCCTTGTTCTTGGGATTGCTGCCCTCCCGTTTCGGATACTCTGCCCACAGCTTTTCGAACTCAGCAGGGTAATCACCTTTTTTAGGCTGCGCAGGAGTGCCGTCGTCAGATGGCACGTTAGATGGTTCATTGACTGATTCAATGACTGGTTCAAAAGAGTGACTGATTCTGGGTGCAGGAGCTGCACCACCCCCTGGTGCAGGAGATTCACCACGTGGTGCAGGATTTGCACCATAGGGTGCAGGATTTGCACCACTGCCAGATAAGGCGATGTGATAAACATTTGAGCGATTCAGCCCATTGTCCGCCAGGCGTTTTTCGATACGGACCAGGCCATCTTTGACCAGTTGCTGAATGTGATTTTGCACTGAGCGTTCAGAGATTTCGCACTGCTCCGCAATGTACGGCACCGATGGCCAGCACTCGCCCTGATCGCTGGCATTGTCGGCCAACTTCAGCAGCACCAATTTGCGCAGCGGATTGCCGACTTTCATTTTCATGGCCCGCACCATAAGTTCCATACTCATGATTAAATCCCCAGAGTGTCAGCGATCTGCCGGCAGGCATCCTGGTACTGCTCGGGGCTCATGTCTAGAACACGCAGCGCAGCCTTGCTCTGCTCGTATTGTTCCCAGATTGCATGTGCGGCAGCCTGGCGATCTTCGAAAATCGGTCTGATATCTGCGGCGTCAGCAGGCATGCCATTCAGGCGCCAGCCGTTCCGATATGTGATGTGGTCAGTTTGCATATTGGTCTTTCCTAGATTCCGGTGGTTACTGCACGCTGGTCAGGCGCTGGGTATCTTGTAGAGCGTTTAGCGCCCCCGCTATTCGTTGAGGCGTATCACAAGCGCCAAGCAAAATGGCGATCACTGCCGCGGCAAACTCACGGATGGCCACTGACAGCAGATATTGCACGGATACACCGCCCAACCTTGCGCGCCGTTCAGCTGGCAATGCTGCGGCCATGGCGTCGGCAAGCTCTCTCACCTTCGCCCGGGCGGCTTTAGAATCGCCACGTAGCCAGCGGAATATCTGCTGCCGGTTGTTGTTGATGGCGCGCCAATCCGCCCGACCAAAATCATCCTCGATCGGGTGGAGACGCACGGTTGCCGATTCTCCGCCGAACAGAAACCACATCCGGCTGATCTCGATCGCCACATGCTCCTGTCCTCGCTCGGCTGCCCAATTTGATATTTCGTCTTTCAGTTTTTCGATGTTTTCCACTTCGCGTCTCCTGTCGCTCAAAACTTGATTACGCATAATCAGATTTCGGTGGGAATTGTTGTTAAGCTGCGGTCTGTTCTGGCAGTCCATCGCTAGGGTTTGGGTACAAGTCAGGGCGCAAATCATGCGGTGTAACGTTAAAACCAGTGGCGGCAGCCCATTTAATTACTACTTCACCACCTAACTTGCATGAACCGGCCACAACACGACTGACATAGCCTTGTGACTTTTCAACGGCTTGAGCAAAGTCTTGCTGCTTAATTCCGTTTTCATTGAGATAACTTTTCAGGTCCATCACCTCTCCTCGTGTTTATGTGATGGATTAATATTACCGCTACGAATATAAAAAGATCAAGCGTAATGGTGATTGGATGATATTAATTCTGCGAATAAAATTACCGTATGAAGAAAAAACCACTCGATATCAAAGACCAAGAAACTGCAGAACGGCTGCGGAAGATTTGGGATGAGAAAAAGGTCACGCTACGTCTGACGCAGGAAAAGGCGGCAGATGCACTCGGCTTTGAAACGCAATCGACCGTTAGCCAGTACTTGACTGGCAAAAATCCTCTCGGTACCGACGCCATTCTAAAATTTGCGGCCCTCCTTGGCGTTAAGCCGGAAGACATCAAGCCAGAACTAAAAGAAATGATGAATTACGTTCGCAAGTCGGGCGAGCATCATGAAGATGTTGCCGCACCAGGTTGGCAGATTTTGAAACCCGAACATGCAGAACTTATTAGCCTGTATGACAGGCTTCCAGAGAGCGAAAAAACTAGACATATGAATGATTTAAAAGAAAAAGTGTCAGGTTTCGATAGGTTATTCAAAGAACTACTGGCCACAAGAAAGCAATAACCCCCTCCATCAGCCCGCGTCCCCCGCGGGCTTTTTATTTTTATCACCACATAAATCAATCACATATTACATCTACGCATATTTTTATCACCAGCACGCTTGACCATTTGTTATTCGTAGCGGTAATATTTGTCTACCAACAGCGCACTAACCATGCAGCGGTTGTTCAGAAACAGTTCTGACAGCGGGAAAGACCGCAACGAATTCTACGTGGCCACAGCGGAAAAGTGTGGATAGGAAAGACCAATGATACGGCCGCAAAACCCTGACCAGGTGATGCGGCGCCGGATAACGTAACCGGCAACCTACAGACGTAAAAAAGCCCGCCGAAGCGAGCTTAATTACCCTGATGGGAACCACCCCACCAAGAGGGTGCCGGCTACCAACCGACCTTTCTAGGAAAGACCAATGGCTTGCACCACTGATCTGCAAGCATTATATCAGGAGTTGCTATGAAAGCACTACAGATACCAGTCACGCTCTATATTCACGCGAATGTATCCCAATTCGCAGAACAGAAAATCACTGTTTTAACAGCTGACATGTCCGAGTTTCCGGAGTATGTACTGCTGGAAACCCGCCAAATCATCATCGATATCGACCAGCCTGAACCCATTGACCTGATCGGCAAACAGGTCGAAGCACTGCGCGCACAGAAAGAGCGCATCGCCGCAATCTCGCATCAGCAGCAAATCCTCATCGATGATCAGATTCAGCAGTTGCTGTGCATCGAACATTCAGAAATCGACGTTCACGAACTGCCGTACTAAACGCGCCTGACCAGCGCACAACCATAGGAAAGACCAATAATGGCTATTCATATCGTTTTATTTGATCCAAAGAAAAAGGCTCAGGCCAACGGGGCTGTACCACTCGTTATTGCCCTTGAAGCACCAAACAAGAAAGCGGCCGAAGGTATTGCGATCGGCAAGCTTTACGAGAAATACCCTGAAAGCGTTGATAATTTTTTCAACCCAAAAACTGTGGAAGATCAGCCCGGCCACCCTCGCCCACCGGTCGGAGAATTTGACGAGCAATTCGCGCAGGATAACGTTTTTGACGGTAGTGTCTGGATTCAAAAGGAGCCAGAAACGGAACTACCAACCGGACCAGTTGACCTGCTGGCGCAACCAGCCAACGTCAAGATCGCAGCCGTTGTCATGTATGGCGACACCGAGATCGACAATAGCCAACTATCGCTTGTGGTTGACCTGCTGAATGACGACGAGACACCAGACGATACCGGCATGCGCGCGGTGATCGATGGGTTGGTTGCAGTGGAAGCAGTAGGCGCTATGCATCAAGCCGGTATTTATAACCTTATCACCGCCATTTTTGATAATGCTGGCGATCGCATGCCGTCCAGGGAGGACGTGAACGCCTTTGCTCAAGCATGGGTTGATAATCCTCGGGATCGCGAGAGCATCAAGCTGAACGTCAACGCCAAAGTGAGTAACACCGAAGGCATACCTGATTACAACACGCTGGATATGCACGTCGCACTTTCAGTCATGGCAGTTCACCCTGACAACGCGAAAGCCGCCGACGTAAAAAACGCGAAAGAAATTATCGCAGCACGCGATTCCGTATGGCGTGCATGGGACAAAACCCTGCGGGTGATAATCGGTATCCTTAACGTTGATACAGACACCCGCCATGCGATCATTTCCGAAGGGTTGAAAAACCTCAAGTTAGTAAATAACGATGAAGAACGCCTGCACTTTGTGAAAACTCGTCTTGCTGGACATCCGGCATGCACTGAGCTGGCAAACTATGGCCAGCAGGCCGAGAAAAATGTCGAGGTGGAAAACCTCGGCGGCGGCCGCTTCTCGATTGACGGTCTGACCGGTAGTGCCGAGCAGCATGAAAAACCAGTGGCGACAGCAGATAACGCCTCAAATCAAGGCGAAAAAACGGAAGTCGTACAGCAACAAAACCAAGTTACCGACGCTACAGCGCAGCAGGCCAAAGAGCAGTTGGATCAAATGGGTTATGGCGTTTATGCCAATGCGCCTGCAGAACAAACGCTGCTACAGCGTGCAGAGGAAAACGCAGGCCGTGCCGAGGTACTGGCGCAACAACTGAAAACCGACGATTTCCAGCAGCGTGCCGCGCAGGTTGAACAGGTGATCGCCGAGCAACCAGAAGAGGTGCAGCAAAATCTGGGTATTTGGAAGCGCGTTATGCGCACGGATCCGCGATACACAAAACCTGTCGATGCAGAAGGCTTTACGGGAACCAGCATCAATGGGGAGTATATGTTTATGCGGGCCACCGAGATTTTTGGCCCGATTGGTTCTGGCTGGGGATATGAAATCTTCGAAGATGCCATGTTGCCGGGCGCTCCAATGGCTGAAAACGTCTTCGAGGGGAGTAAGTTCATCGGTAAAAAAATGCTCCGTGATGCAGACGGTACCCTTGTCACTGAGCTTAACCACAGTATTGGCATTCGATTTTGGTACGTGCGTGGTGATGAACGGAAAGAGGTAATTTCGTTCGGTGCAACCAAATACCTCTATATGACTAACGCCGGAAAGATGAAGTGCGACGGCGAGGCCAAAAAGAAAAGCCTTACTGACTCCATCAAGAAGGCTTTATCAATGCTCGGTTTCTCTGCCGATATCTTCCTCGGGTGGTTTGACTCGGCGGAATACAAAGCGGAAAACGCCACAGAGTTCGCGATCCGTAACGCCAGCGATAAAGCTGAGGACGTGACACGGTTGCGCGAAGAACTAGACGAAAAGCTGGCAAAAGTCGCCGACACCATCACATCGGCCGTGACTGTGAACGAGGCAAGCAAGGTTCATTCATCAATTGCCCGAGAGGTTGAGACGCACCGCAAAGCCGCTGAAGCCAAAGGCGACACCGATCACGCTAAATACCTGGCTGGCCGACTGCGCCGCCTTACCACCTTGAAAGATGAACGCATCGCCGCCCTGTCCGAGGAGAAAGCATCATGAGCATCACAGCCATCGCATTAGCATCTGATTACGCCAAGCTGCAGCAACTGATTGAAACCTCCGACGACCTGACGCCGGAAATGATTGCCGACACTCTGGAAGGCATCGAGGGTGCGTTGGGCGACAAGCTGGACGCGGCCTTTATCCACGTCCGTAATCTGGAAGGGTTGGCCAAGACGGTTGATGAAGAAGTTAAGCGCCTGGTCGACCGTAAAAAGTCGTTCGAGAATCGCGCCAAATCTATCCGCCAGTATGTGCTGACCTGCTTGCTGGCATCCGGACAGGATAAGCTCAAAACCACGACCAATACGTTTACTGCGGCTAAGGGCCGGGCCAGCGTGGTGATCGAGAACGCAGACCTGCTACCTGATGAACTGGTGACTGTGCAAACGCTGGTGACTCCGGACAAAAAAGCCATCAAGGAAGCGATCGAGAACGGTGTCGAGGTCAAAGGCGCGCACATTGAGATCGGCGAACGCTCGCTGCAGGTGAGGTAATCAGATGCTTAATCGTTCTCAACGACGCGGCGTACCCGCTTATATCACTCTGCCCGATGGGCGCATAGGAACCATCATGACGGATCGCCGTTGTGAAGTTACCTACAACCTACCGCTGGATGTGAAGATCAGCAGTTCACCGCCACCAGCAAAGTTGATTAAGCCTAATCAGAAATAGTCCGTCGCCATCGCTAGCATTGTGGGACACCTCACAACAAGGCAACCACAATGCAGCGATGGCAACCAGGCGCCCGCCTACTTTCTGACTTCGATCTCAAAATCGGCCGGCTGTCGGCCAGCGTACGGAAAACGCAACTCAGCGAGCAAGACGTCATCGCGGCGTGTCGTGTAACCGACGACGCAATCGCCAGGATGATTGAACCGAGGAAAGACCATGCGAAACGATCACGACATAATCACGAAAGAAGAGATGATTGAGTTGACCGGTCACCACTTCAAATCAAAACAGTGTGAGGCACTCCGCCGATCGGGAATATTTTTTATCGAGCGCCCGGACGGCCACCCAAAAACAACATGGGGGCATTTTCTGAACCCAGTGAAATACCGAAACGAACCGTCAAAACCCTTGGCGGAAGAACCAGACTACGAGGCGATGTAAGTGGCCGGCAAACGAAAGAACCCTGCAGATAACTGGATGCCATCGCGCGTATCCCGTGGCCGAGCTGCCTACGAATTCAAGCACCCTGACGGAAGGACTATAAAGCTCTGCCCTCTCGACGCTGCGCAATCTGTGGTTTGGGTGGCGTACGAGAAATTTATCAGCCAGAAAGAAGACAAGGCGACATTTAAGACCTTGGCCGATCGGTTCCTCAATTCTGCAGAATTTACTGATTTGGCGTTCGAGTCTCAGAAGGATTACCAGAAATACGCCAAAAAGGTTTTGCCTGTATTTGGGAAAATGGAACCGAACAATATAAAGCCTGAACACATCAGGAAATATATGGATAAGCGCGGGTTAAAAAGTAAGACCCAGGCAAACCGCGAAAAAACCTTCTTGTCGCGAGTGTTTGGATGGAGTTATGAGCGCGGTTATGTGAAGGGAAATCCTTGTAAAGGGGTTCGGCAATTTAAGGAAAAATCTCGCGAGCGCTATATCACTGACGTCGAATATGACGCCCTATATGCTGTCTCCTCGGATATGGTAAAGGCCGCCATGGAAATAGCGTATCTTTGCTGTTCACGGCAGGCTGACATCCTTGCACTAAGCCGCTCTCAGATTTTAGAACCCGGGATTTTCATCCGCCAGGGGAAGACCGGCGCAAAGCAGATCAAAGCCTGGTCAGAGCGACTTCGCGCGGCAGTGGCGTTAGCCGACACATTACCAATCAAAGACGGCATTTCAAGTGTGTACATAATTCATCAGCGTAACGGCAACCGCTACACTCGCGATGGTTTTAACACCCAGTGGCGCAATGCAAAGCTGGCGGCAATAGCCGAGAATCCCGATCTGGATTTCGACTTCACCTTCCACGATCTGAAGGCGAAAGGTATATCCGATCTGGAAGGCTCATTGACAGATAAGCAGGCGATATCCGGCCATAAAAATGCTAGTCAGACAGCGATTTATGACCGCAAAGTGAAAATAGTGCCGGTGGTGGGTAATCAGAAAGGATGAATATTTATGCTGCTTTCAGATTTTATCTTCTGAAAGCATCTTCTGAAGATGTTCTGAAAGGTGATTTAGGGCACAAAAAAACCGCCTTCCGGCGGTCACGACATTACTACTTATTGCTTTGATTATTCTGGAATTTATTTCCCTGGTACCCGGGGCGGGACTTGAACCCGCACAGCCATAAGCCGAGGGATTTTAAATCCCTTGTGTCTACCGATTTCACCACCCGGGCTCGGGAAAATTGGAGGCGCGTTCCGGAGTCGAACCGGACTAGACGGATTTGCAATCCGCTACATAACCGCTTTGTTAACGCGCCTAAATTCTTGTTTGCCTTTATCAGGCTAAAGCTCGTGAAACACCAGCTTCATCAAATTTGGAGCGGGAAACGAGACTCGAACTCGCGACCCCGACCTTGGCAAGGTCGTGCTCTACCAACTGAGCTATTCCCGCATTAATCAGAACTTACTGATTTTTTTGCTATCTTTCGGCAAATCACTGCTGCCGTCTGATGCGATGCATTCTACTTACCTGACGTAATGAGTCAATAAAATTGTTGTCTCATTACGTTCGTTTGACGATTTTTGCATCGCTTTGATCAGGGTTCCAGCAAATCTTTCCGCGCAGCGTTCAAATATTGGAACATTGACCAGAAAGTCAGCACCGCCGCGATGTACAGCAAACCAAAAGACACATACTCGACGGTGCGATCGGGACGCCACAGCAACCCGACCAGCGACATCATTTGCGCCATGGTTTTGACTTTGCCAATCCAGGACACCGCCACGCTGCTGCGCTTGCCGATCTCCGCCATCCACTCACGCAGCGACGAGATGATAATTTCACGGGCAATCATGGTTGCCGCAGGCAAGGTAATCCACCAGGTGTGATAGTGTTCCGCCACCAGCACCAGCGCTACCGCCACCATCACTTTGTCCGCCACCGGGTCAAGGAACGCCCCAAAACGGGTCGTTTGCTTCCAGCGACGGGCCAGGAAACCGTCAAACCAGTCGGTTATGGCAGCAAACACAAAGATGACGGCGCAAACCATCGGAGCCCAAGTGAACGGCAGGTAAAATGCCAGAACAAAGAATGGGATCAGAACTACGCGAAACAGAGTAAGCCAAGTCGGTATATTCAATTGCATAATGCTACGGTAACTATCTGGCTGGAGTGGGAATTAAGAGTATGTTGCTACATTGCCCTCAGTGTTTCAATGCATTGTAGATCTTTTCTGCCAATGCTTGTGAAATACCCGGCACTTTTGCAATTTCCTCAACGCTGGCGTTCAATAATGGTTGAAGTCCGCCCATATACTTCAACAGCACCTGTCGCCGTTTTGGCCCAACGCCGTCGATCAATTCCAACGCGCTGGTGTTTCTTACTTTTGCCCTTCTCTGCCGATGCCCGGTGATCGCATGGTTATGCGAATCATCGCGGATATGCTGGATAACATGCAGCGCTGGCGAATCCGACGGTAAGGCAATACCCTCGCCTTCCGGCACAAAAAACAGTGTTTCCAACCCGGCTTTGCGGTCGGCCCCTTTGGCGATGCCAATCAGCAAGGGTTTGTTTTTATCCCAGGTCACGTTCAGCGAGTTAAATACATCAATCGCCATACCGAGTTGCCCCTTGCCGCCGTCGATAAAGATAACGTCGGGGATTTTTTTCTCTTCGAGAGTCTTACCGTAACGGCGCTTCAACACCTGCGCCATCGCGGCATAATCATCCCCTGGCGTTATGCCGGTGATATTATAGCGCCGATATTCCGAACGTAGCGGACCATTCGAGTCAAATACCACACAGGAAGCCACAGTTTGCTCACCCATGGTGTGGCTGATGTCGAAACATTCCATGCGGTTAATTTCGGCAAGGTTGAGCACCTTCGCCAATTCGGCCAACCTCTGATGGATAGTCGACTGCTGTGAAAGCTTGGTGGTTAGCGCCGTCGCCGCGTTGGTACGAGCCAATTTAAGGTAGCGTGCGCGATCCCCTCGCGGTTTGCTCTGAATCTGAATTTTCCGGCCGGCCAGCTCTGAAAGCGACTCGGCCAGCAGCTCTTTCTCCGGCAGAGTAAAGTCCAATAGAATTTCCGCCGGCAAGGTGCGCATCTGGCTGCCCTGTAAATAGAACTGGCCGACAAAGGTTTGCACCACTTCGCTCATGTCGGTACCGCCCGGCACTTTCGGGAAGTAACTGCGGCTACCCAATACCTTACCCTGACGGATAAACAGCACGTGCAGGCAAGCCATACCGGATTCGAAAGCCACGCCAATGACGTCCAGATCGTCGCTGTTGCCGGAAACGAACTGACGTTCGGTCACCCTTCGCACCGCCTGGATCTGATCGCGAATGCGTGCCGCTTCTTCGAAGTTCAGTGTCTTGCTGGCGTGTTCCATCCTTTCGATCAACTGGTGTAATACCTGCTGATCTTTGCCGGACAGGAATAACCTCACATAGTCCACCTGCTGCCGGTACTCTTCCTCACTGACCAATCCGGCGACGCAAGGCCCCAAGCAACGCCCAATCTGATATTGCAGGCAGGGACGCGAACGGTTGCGATACACGCTGTTCTCGCACTGGCGTATCGGGAACAATTTCTGCAGCAACGCCAGCGTTTCACGCACGGCATAAGAATTGGGGAACGGCCCGAAATATTCCCCTTTGGCGTGTTTAGCGCCGCGATGAACCGCCAGGCGTGGGTGGCTGTCCGCGCTGAGGAAGATCAACGGATAAGATTTATCGTCTCGCAAAAGAACATTATATCGCGGTTGGTATAACTTTATGTAGTTATGTTCCAGTAATAGCGCTTCTGTTTCGGTATGAGTAACAGTTACGTCTATTTGGGCGATATTTTTAACCAACGTCTCAGTCTTTCGGCTACTCACCTGTTGGCGAAAGTAACTGGCGAGGCGCTTTTTCAGGTCTTTGGCTTTACCGACATAGATAACCGTGCCAGTAGCGTCGTACATACGGTAGACGCCAGGCTGGCTGGTTACGGTACTGAGAAATGCTTTGGCATCAAAACGGTCACTCACTGCTTAACAACGTCTCCGCATTGAACAATCCGTGTCGAATAGCCAGGTGTGTCAATTCAACATCACCGCTGATATTCAGCTTGCTGAACATGCGGTAACGATAACTGTTCACTGTCTTGGGGCTGAGACTCAGCTGTTCTGAGATCTCGTTAACTTTTTTGCCTTTGGTGATCATCAGCATAATCTGTAGCTCACGCTCAGACAGGCAGCTAAACGGGGTTTCCGTTTGCGGCTCCAGTTGGCTCAACGCCATTTGCTGAGCAATATCGGACGCAATGTAACGCTGCCCAGCTTGCACAGTACGAATGGCATTCACCACATCCTGCGGCGCAGCGCCTTTACTGAGATAGCCCGCGGCACCGGCTTGCATCACCTTTGCAGGCAATGGATTTTCAGTATGAATAGTCAGCATGATGACTTTTACGTCCGGCGCATAGCGTACAATTTTACGCGTGGCTTCCAGCCCGCCAATGCCCGGCATATTCATATCCATAAGAACGATATCTACAGCATTGCCACGGCACCATTTCACGGCGTCCTCACCGCACTGGGCCTCCCCGACAACTTTTATACCTTTGATATCTTCAAGAATGCGTCGAATCCCTGCGCGCACCAGTTCGTGGTCATCAACAAGAAGAACGCTAATCAAGGAAAAATCTCCAAAAAGAAGGGAGTAACGCAATCAGCCTCTGTTATAGCCCGAGATATTACTTGTTTTTCAGCCAAGAATGAACACAGATTAATACTTACTCCCGATTAACTTTGCGCTGTGGGCCTGATTTTTGAATTTTAGTCACTCAGCGTAGCCCGATAAAGTGGTTGTCCGCCGATGAAAAGCAGGCGACACCAATATTACCCACTATGCCCAAGTTTATGATACTGCGTCAATCCTACACCGCAGGTAAAATCTGTGTAAACAATCACAGCACAGATTATATTAACACGAACACAACAAAACTGTAATGCATTGAAATAAAACAAAATAGTAAAAATGGCATTATCCATCAGTACAAAATCTATTACGAAAAAAATTATTCACTTCACGTTTGGGTTACATCGAGCAAGATGGCAGCGTTAAACATTTAAATAATATCAGCCCGTAAACAATAAGCTCGTGGACAACGACTTATTAACTTGTCCAAAATAACTTAAACATTATTCTTCTGGCAACGGGATGTCATGAGAAGTCAATCGCTTTATTAATCAGTAGTGCGTATGCACTATAATCTGAAGACCGTTTAATTCTCGTCCAGCATGCGGATAACTGCAGTTCAGGCCGATTCACGCTATCAATGCAGATGGATATCTGCATGCTATGCTATACTCCGCGCCCAGTTAAATACGCATCTGCATGTCTGAGTAAGTTCAATCGGTGTGGGTGTGCGTCAAAAAGCACATTGTTTCAGGCTTCGGCCTCAAAAATCAGGAGAGAAAATGAGCAACGTTGACTTTACTACGTCTGCAAACCCGGAAACGCTGGCAACGGAAGTCGCCTGCCTTAAAGCCACGCTAACGCTGATCCTGAAATCGATCGGTCAGGCCGACGCCGGGAAAGTCATTATCAACATGGAACGCTTTATCGCGCAGATTGAAGATCCCACCCAGGCCGAGATCTTTAAAAACAGCATTCAGCAGATTAAGCACGCCTACCGCCAATAAGCTGCCGCACTTCCGGCCTGCCATAACCGCGGGCCCGTTTTCCCCCTGCCCCTGTGATTGATCACCCTGACACTTTCAGGCAATGTGTTTTTATTTACGTCAGAGAAACATATGGGCATCGTGGTAAAAGCGCTGATTGGCGCACTGGTGGTGGTACTCATTGGCCTGCTTGCCAAAAGTCGCAGCTACTATATTGCCGGTTTGGTGCCGTTGTTCCCTACCTTTGCACTGATTGCCCATTACATCGTCGGCAGCGAACGCTCAATCGAAGCGTTGAGAACCACGCTGATTTTTGGCATGTGGGCCGTTTTACCCTATCTGGTTTACCTGATCTCGCTGTATTTCTTTATCAACAGCATGAGATTGTCTTGGGCGCTGGCCGCTGCGGTAATATGTTGGATCGCAGCGGCCTGGCTTTTGATTACCCTGTGGGGATGGTGGCAGGGGCGTTGACTGCCCCGCCAGAATTACGGCCTGCCGGCCTGCAGAACAAATCCGCGTTGCATATCTCCTGCCACGCGGAAATAGCGACTTTCGCCGGCACGCAACGTCATCGGTAGCCGGCCGCTGGTATCGCGCCAGATACACAGACTGTTTTCGATCATATCCTGCCCAATGCTGATTTCATTATTGCCGACCGGAACCCGGAACTCAGCCTTTTCTTTCGCCGCCAGCGACGCAGCAAACTCCCCGTTGATATAAACCCCGGTTCGGCAACTGCCTGCCAACATTCCGCTGTCACGTACTACCACCAGGGTCGCATAAGGCGTTTGCGGCATATTTTGATAAAGCAACAGTCGGCTAGGAGGCGGTAATTCGGCCTGCTGCAGCGGAACGGACTGCGTAGCGCAGCCAGACAACAGCAAGGTAGTAACAAATAACGCGGCGTAATGCTTCATCCTGAGCTCCTGGGAAAAACCAGTCTTTATAGTAGCAACAGAATAGGCTGCGGCTGTAGCGCTGGGATAACATCAATACAAAAATAAGATAATTTCCAGTGATCTGAAGAACATCGGGAGCACAACGGATCGGTCCTCGCCAACCGCGATGTTTGTTAGACAACGCGGTCGATAGCATAAGAAAATTCCGTAGTTAGTATATTGAAATGAATAAGATTTTTATAATTTCCTTAAAGCTTGACCATACGTTTTTGAATGTCTTCGCGAAAGGCGTCACCCACAAAATTAAAACCATCCTCAGTCACATAAACGCGTGAGTAACCATTATCTGATAACGTCGTCACCATGTAACCCGCGCTTATCATCTCTGCTGAAGGCGCATTCATCAACGTGAGAAAACCGCGTCCCCGGCACCATTGATAAAAACGAGTACGACCGTAACCCAATGAATCCCCAACATCGGAAAGGTTTCTTAACCTGTCACAATCTTCTGATAATGAAGGTAAATCAGCACTGTCTTTAGGTACTTCCGATTTATTCGCCAAAATAAAACTCCCTTTAACGTCTTCATCATCATGACAATCACTTCTCGATCCTGAATCTAAAAAATTTGCGCATGAATTGCAATCGTATTACCGGCAAATTTAATAATAGTTTTAATTTCGATAATTTATAAAAAGCAATAAAAAAGTCCCTATTCTAATTCACGGTTCTTCAAATACCTTTGTGTAACCAATAATAAGAATTAATCTTTAGGTAAATATCTTAAAAAATCACTTCCCATATACATCCAATAAAAGTTAGCAGATAAATTATAACAAGCGGGACTATTTCATGATTGGGAGTAACGTTCTTAGCCCTGCACTGTCGGTATTACATCAACCTCGCCTAAACAATAACTATTATCATTTCCAATTTTAACATCAGTTTATTACACTCATGCCCTATCTCGCTTAGGAAGATTCTTAGCGTGTGAATACAGGACGAAAGGAAGAGTTAGGGATACCATGAAGACGTTTAGCTTTTTGATTATTTTGCCATTAATGACATTAACCGCCTGCACCCAGTGGGAGAAACCCGGTGCCGGCAATGCCACCCGCGACATGGAATATGCTGAATGCAAAGCTCGCGGTTACGAACGTTTCCCTCCCGATGTGGTGAGAGATTTTGAGTTTAGCTACGAAAACCAATACCAAAGCTGTAAAAAAGACAAAAAAGACTGCCCGGCAGGTTACCGCTACGAAAAACAGCCCTCGTTCAAGACAGTGCAGAACGATCGTAACGAAGATGCTCGCTCAGCGACCATAGAAGCCTGCATGTATGGTAAAGGCTGGCATGAGAAAACCTATTACTGGCCACAGTGAAGGTAATACCAACGGCGCGGTCGGCGCACTGCCCCACGCGCCCGTAAGGATCACTCATCATCGCCATGCGGCATGCCGGTCCTGGGTTTAGGTTTACCCCCTTGCGGCTTTTTATCTTTTGCGGCCGATAGCGCCCGGCTAATCAACCACAACAAAAGCGGTATTAACAGCAGGCACAGCCCCAGCGTAATCAGTGCATTCGTCATCCGTTATCCGCCCGATTTGTCCGGTCATCTTGCCTGAGTGTAGCAGGCTTATTCGTCAGTCTCGATGTCGTTCAATCGGGCCAAGGTTTCGACCCTTACCGGCGTTAATGGTATCCGCGGTGCCGGAAGCGGCCAGCCAAGCAAATGACGCGCCGCCGTCGCGCAAATCTTCCCCTGACAAGCCCCCATGCCACAGCGGCTGCTCAGCTTGGCCGCCGTCCAGTCAGGAAAGCCGTTTAGCTGGCCTAAGGAAACATCTTCACAACGGCACACCAAAGTTTGCGGTTCTGCCAACGCTTTCAGCGCGGGATTCAAGGCAAAAGCCTGTGCCACAGCATCGGCGAATCGCCTCCATTTATCACGTTGTCGCATCAATCCCTTCGCCCGTTGTTGATTGTCGGTGGCGACATACCCGGCAATCGCTCCTTCCGTCAGTGCCAGTTCGCTGCCCCCTATTCCGGTGCATTCACCGGCGGCATAAATTTTCGGCTGGCTGGTTTGCTGGTTCTCGTCCACGGCAACGGCGTCATCACTAAGGCGGCAGCCCAGCAGCATCGCCAGTTCGACGTTCGCCACCAGGCCAAAACCGCAGGCCAAGCGTTCGCAGGCCAGCGTCGTCACGCGAGTGCCCGTCTGCAGCCGTATCGCCGTCAGCCGTTGCTCACCGATTGCCTCCAGCACAAAGCTGTCAGGACGATAATGGCGGTTGAGCAGGGTAAATGACTGGCGTAATTTGGCTGGCCAACGCCACAACCCGCCAGCAAACGCCGCCAGGTGCATAGCTGACGCCTGTTCTGCCACCCTCACCACTTCTCCCCCCGCTTTGATCACGCTGTCGGCCACCGCCATCAGTAACGGGCCACTGCCGGCAATCGCCACCCGCTCCCCTTTGATCGGCAATCCCTGTTTAATCTGCGCCTGCAACCCACCGGCACCGGTGACGCCAGGCAACGTCCAACCGGGAAATGGCAATAGCAACTCACGTGCGCCACAGCACAAGATCAATGTTTGATAGTTCACCACTCCGCTGCCAGTCGCAGCTTCGTAGAGGATGTTCTGCGGCCCACAACAAGCGATGATTTTCACCCCGTTCAGCAGGGTCACGTTGCTCAGCGCTTCCACCGCCCGCCGATACTGCTGCGCCAGCGCCGGTAGCGCCACGTTGGGTCCGTCACGCCAGATCTGCCCGCCCGGGCGCAGGTTATCATCAAGCACCAGCACCGACTGGCCACTTTCTGCCGCCGCCCGGGCCGCCGCAAGCCCGGCCGGGCCCGCACCGATAACCAACACATCGCACACGAGATCACTCATTCTCCGTCCTCTCAATCTGCATTCCCGGCTGGCAGAGGGTCTGACACGCCAGCCGCCGCAGGCCATTTACGGTCACGCGGCACTCCTGGCAAACCCCCATGCCACAAAACGGCGTGCGCACTTGCCCGCTGACCGAAACGCGACAGCTGTCCTCGCCACTCAGACTGAACGCCGCCGCCACGCTAACCCCTTCCGGAACCCAGAGGCTTTCACCGTTAAGGATCACATTCAGTTGATTCTGTTTTTGACTCATATCGCTAACACCTCCGTACTGAACATGCGCGCAGCCAGATAAGGCGTGTCGTCAATCGCCGGACGATGATGATGGATCTGGGCGGAAATCAGCTCAGCACTGCCCAACGCGGTGGTGACGCCTAACCCTTCGTGCCCCAGCGCCAGCCACAGCCCACGGTGTTGCGGATGCGGGCCCAACAGCGGCAAACCGTCGGCGGAGGCGGCACGCTGGCCGGTCCAACAGCGAATGACGTTCATCTGTGCCAGCGTAGGCAGAAAAGCGTTGGCGCGCGCCAACATTGCGGCCAGCAACGGCAAATCGATGTCATTGCCTGGGGCGTCAAACTGGCGCGATGAGCCGATCAACAACTGGCCCGTTGGGCGCGCCTGAACGTTAAACGCCACCGAAGTCCCGCCGCTGGCATGGGCGCTGGCGCCATACCCCAATTCAACCAACTGATGATGGATCCTGTGCGGATAGCGATCGGTAATCGCCAACTGCCCTTTTTTGGCCCGCAGCATGGGCTGTTCCAGCAGCCTGTTGGCCTGCAGACCGCAGGCCAGCACCACTGCCGGTGCCGTCAGACGCTCACCACTCGCCAGCACGATGGCCCGATCTTCCAACGCGCAAGCCTCCCCGGTAATGACTCTGATTGCCGACCCGGCGTCGTTCACGAGCCAGCGGGCCACGTTAGGTGCATAAACAATGCCATCGCCCGGCACTCGCAGCCCGCCCGCCAAACCGGGGCGTAGCATAGGTTCCAGGCCTGCCACCTGTGCGGCACTTTGTATTTCGCTGGCCACGCCATACTCCGCCATACGTTGGCACTTGGCTTCGGCAATCGCCATTTCATCGTCCCGCTCTGCCAGCCACAGCGTACCGCAGCCACGCCAGGCGCAGTTTTCCGGCAGTCGTTCCACCAGGCTGCGCCACAGCTGCAGTGAGTAGGCGCTTAAGGCCAGCTCGGCAGGGTTGTCGTCCATACACACCAGGTGCCCCATGCCTGCGGCGGTCGCACCGGCGCGCTGATTATCCACCAGCAGCACCTGCAGCCCTTGTTGCGCCAGGCGCCAGGCGCAGGCGGCACCAATAATGCCGGCCCCCACCACGATCGCTTCAGCATGCCTGTCGGCAGCCATCAGCGGATACCCCAAACGAAAGGATCGCGCTCATCCAACAGCAGTTGGCTGTCAGCGCACACATAGGCTTGCCCACGGATAAACGGCGTTACGCGATCGCCGTTGCGTTGGTAATACCCGCTGAACTGGCTGCCGATCACGCTCGCCTGGCGCCAGATCTCACCCGGTTGCAGTTTGCCGTCGGCCGCCAGACAGGCCAGTTTGGCGCTGGTGCCGGTCCCGCAGGGTGAGCGGTCATAGGCTTTACCCGGGCAAAGCACGAAGTTACGGCTGTCCACCTGCGGATCGGCGGCAAACAGTTCGATATGATCGATAACCCCGCCGTCTTCGCCATAAATCCCCGCAGACTCCAGTGCCACCCGCACCGCCCAACAAAAAGCGGTGAGCGCGTCCAGGTTTTGCGTATCGATCGCCAGGTGATGTTCACCGATAAGGAAAAACCAATTCCCGCCCCAGGCAATGTCACCCACCACCGGGCCATAGCCGCTCACCTCCACCCTTACCTGGCGGCGGTAGCGATAGGCCGGTACGTTTTCCACCGTCACGCTGCCATCCTCATGCAGTCTGGCATTTACCGTACCGACAGGCGTTTCAATCAGGTGATCTCCCACGCCAATTCGCCCCAAATAGGCCAATGAGGCCACCAGACCAATGGTGCCGTGGCCGCACATGCCCAAATAGCCGGCGTTGTTGAAGAAAATCACCCCGGCAGCGGCCTGCGGCGAACAGGGCTGGCAGAGCAAAGCCCCGACCAGGACATCATTGCCGCGCGGCTCCAGAATGATGGCGCTGCGCCAATCATCATAATCTTGGGCAAATCGGGCTTTGCGCTCCGCCATACTGCCGCTACCCAAATCGGGAAACCCTTCGATGATCAACCGGGTAGGTTCACCGGCAGTATGAGAATCGATCGCCCGCAGCGCGGTGAAATGCGAAGAAAGTGCCATCGGAGCCTCCTGGGTTAATGAAATGTTACCGATGGCGTTAGACTGACCGAATATGTCAGCGGCGGCTTGATACATTTCGGCTCGGCACATGCAGAAATCAGCACAATCCTCAATTGGATATCCGGTTAACGCCGAACACAGAAAAGCGATGAGCCATAAGAATGAGTTATTTATCAAATCGTTACTTTTATGTTATTTCCAGACTTGTGCGAAAAAGGCCATTTTTTTCTGCGTGGAATGTGTCACGGAGGGAAAAAGTTTGCGGTGATCCGCATAATTGACGGCTGCGCTTGAAAAGTTACAAGAAAGTTAATATTGATGAGGCGCGTCAACATGGCCGGCCCGGCCACTCCAGATTCTGTGCCATCCAGCGGGAAAAGGTATTGCCATGCGATTAACTCAACGCCACCAGGTTATCACTGACACCAGGCCCGCTTTCGATAAACAGGAAGATGACGTTTTCGCCGTTGAGCAACTGTCCCGCTGGTGCGATGGCCTGGCACAGCAACGGCCGAATACTCTGCGCGACCTGCTTAATTCCCTGGCATTGATCGCCCCGCTGTTCAATGCCATGCCCAACGTGGTGTTTTTCATCAAAGACGTGCAAGCCCGTTATCTGTTCGCCAATCTGACGCTGGCCAAACGCTGTGGGTTTAAAACCGTCGCGCCGCTGCTGGGCAAAACCTCGGCGGACGTTTTCCCCGCCCAGCTCGGATCGGGGTATACCGAGCAGGATCTCCGCGTGCTGCGTCACGGGGAGCTGATCCAGGATCAGCTGGAAATGCACTTGTATAACGGACGTGAGACCGGTTGGTGCCTGACGCAAAAGCTGGCGCTGTACGATGCGCAGGGCAAAATCATCGGCATGGCCGGCATTTCGCACGATCTGCAGGAAGCCAAGGCCAATCACCCAGCCTATCAGCGGCTGGCGGCCATCGATGTCTACATTCGCCAGCATTACGCCCGACCGATCGCACTTGAGGAACTGACGACGCTCACTGCACTTTCCGTGGCGCAGATTGAACGTTACTGCAAACGCATTTTTCATCTCACGCCGCGCCAGATGATCCACAAGGTACGGCTGGAAAAAGCCACCGAACTGCTGGCCGGCGATATGCCGATTACCGACATCGCCTTGCAGTGCGGCTACACCGATCACAGCGCATTCAGCCGTCAATTCAAAGCCATGACCGGTTCAACGCCGCGCGACTTCCGCACCACGATAACCCTTTAATACACTGATTTATATTAGTAAAAAAATCGCTATGGTGCCTTGTGCATCAGGTTCCTTCTCGTCTGAAGCCCCGCCTCACTGTGCCAATTTCGTCATGGCATTCGGCGAAAACCGTCAAGCCCCTGCGAACAATACAGGTCAATCTGTGATTGGATTTTACCAATAATTCACCATTGATTAACAAACTTGGACGACAGGAAAAACACTATGAGCCATAAAGCCATTAGCTGGAGCGGCGTATTCCCGGCGGTCAGCACCCAGTTCCGCAGCGATTTTTCTCTGGATCTCGACGCCACCCACACGGTGATCAAAAACCTGGTCAAAGACGGCGTTTCGGGCCTGGTGGTGTGTGGCACCGTGGGTGAGAACACCTCGCTGACCGTTCAGGAAAAACTGTCGGTGATTGAAGTGGCACGCGACGCAGCTCAGGGTCAGGTCCCGGTGATTGCCGGTATCGCCGAGTTCACCACCGCCTTTGCGCGCAATATGGCGCGCGAAGCCCAGAAGGTCGGCGTCGACGGCATTATGGTAATGCCGGCGTTAGTCTATTCAGCCAAACCCCATGAAACCGCAACGCATTTTCGCAGCGTCGCTACCGCCACCGATCTGCCGATCATGGTCTACAACAACCCGCCGATTTATAAAAACGACGTGACGCCGGACATCCTGACGTCACTGGTCGATTGCGAAAATATCGTCTGCTTCAAGGATTCCTCTGGCGACACCCGTCGCTTTATCGATCTGCGCAACGAAGTGGGCGATCGCTTTGTGCTGTTCGCCGGGTTGGATGACGTGGTGCTGGAAAGCATCGCCGTCGGCGCCGAAGGCTGGATCTCCGGCATGTCTAACGCCTTCCCGCGTGAAGGCGAAACCTTGTTCCGTCTGGCGAAGCAAAAACGCTTCGAGGAGGCGCTGGCGCTGTACAGCTGGTTTATGCCGCTGCTGCATTTGGATGCGCGTCCCGATCTGGTGCAGTGCATCAAGCTGTGTGAAGAGTTGGTGGGTCGCGGCAGCGCCATTACCCGTCCGCCACGTCTGGCATTGCAGGGCGATACCCTGGCCGAGGTCACCGCAGTGGTCAAAAAAGCGCTGGCCAACCGCCCTGCGCTGCCGGATGTCGGCCTCTGATCGCCACTCACGCCCGGCGGCCTGCCGGGCTCTGTCACTGACCCAACGGGGGAACCCATGTCCAACGCCCATACCATCAGCGGCCAACAGTTTATCGGCGGTCAACGCCGTGCCAGCGGCGAGGCCCAGCTTGTCAGCCTGCGCGCCGACAACGGTCTGCCGACCGGCCACGTTTTTTTCTCGGCCAGTCACGAAGAAGCCGCCGCCGCCGCCGATGCCGCCGCACAAGCGTTCACGGCCTATTCTCAGCTCAGCGCCGAGCGTCGAGCCGACTTTCTTGAGGCCATTGCCGACCAATTAGACGCTCTGGATGAGGATTTCTTCGGCTTCGCCATGCAGGAAACCGCCCTGCCATTAGCCCGACTGAGCGGCGAACGGGCCAGAACCAGCGGCCAAATGCGACTGTTTGCCACCCTGCTGCGCCGTGGAGATGTGCATGGCGTGCGCATAGACAGCGCATTGCCTCAACGAACGCCGGTGCCCCGCCCGGATCTGCGGCAGTATCGCACCGCCCTCGGGCCAGTGGCGGTGTTTGGTGCCAGCAATTTCCCATTGGCATTCTCCACCGCAGGCGGAGACACCGCGGCCGCGTTGGCCGCAGGCTGTCCGGTGGTGTTCAAGGCGCACAGCGGCCATATGATCACCGCAGAACTGACCGCGCTGGCCATCGAACGGGCAAGAGAACAACAGCAGATCCCGGCCGGAGTTTTCAACATGATTTACGGGGACCACATTGGCGCGGAACTGGTGCAGCATCCGGCCATTCAGGCGGTGGGTTTCACCGGATCGCTACGGGGCGGCCGGGCCTTGTTCGATTTGGCCCAGCGGCGCGCCCAACCGATCCCGGTATTTGCCGAGATGTCGAGCATCAACCCGCTGATCATTATGCCGCAGGCTTTAGCCCGCCGTGGGCAGCAGATCGCCCGCGAGCTAGTCGCATCCTTCACCCTCGGCTGCGGCCAGTTCTGCACCAAGCCTGGGCTGATCATCGGGCAACGCGGCGAAGCATTCAGCGAATTTGTTCGCGAACTGTCCGCACAGGTCAACGCCGCGCCTGCACAAGCCATGCTCAATGCCGGCACGCTAGCCAATTACCGCCGCGGATTGGCTGCTCTTGATGAGCAAAACGGCATCCGTCACCTGGCCGGTCATCGCGAAGAGCGCCCGCATTTAGCAACGGCACAGCTCTATCAGGCCGATTTCGATTTGCTGCTCAGCGGAAACCCGCTGCTGCAAGAGGAAGTGTTTGGCCCGGCAGCCATTCTGGTGGAAGTGGAAGATCGTCGACAGCTGACTGCCGCACTGGACAGCCTGCAGGGGCAACTGACC
>Ga0206941_10068_pt1 | contig 31163 bp, 25 predicted proteins | sample Alteio_BWOrgHeat_9_FD_153251 | JGI IMG/M metagenome (GOLD analysis project Ga0206941, IMG submission 153251) | Enriched cells from forest soil in Barre Woods Harvard Forest LTER site, Petersham, Massachusetts, United States -... | ecosystem: Environmental > Terrestrial > Soil > Temperate forest >...
AGGAAGGAAGGCCGTTTGTTTTGATTAATGTTGCGCGCATATCATCTGGGAAAACGCGAACAAACGTTACGGAATCTCTACTTTTGCAAATGTATCTCAGACGACTGAAGCCTGGTGAGTTGAAACTTTCATTGGAATTAACAAATTCTACACCGGACTGTTGTTGCGATGTTTGTTGGGATTGGGATTGGGACTGAGATTGTGACTGAGACTGCTGCTGTGATTGCGATTGCTGTTGTGACTGGGATTGCTGTTGTGACTGGGATTGTTGTTTCGAAGAGGAACCTTTTGAACACTGGACATAAGTATCTTTCATGCTTCCGTGATAGACACCACTCATTCCATCTGCTTTCAAGAAGAACGTTCTTTTTGCAGCACCTTCACATTCAAATAGGTTTTCACCTGTTGCAACTACGCAACTCATTTTGTAGGAAGGTAGACCGTTTGTTTTTATAACTTTGGCTTTCAATTTAACGGGATTCAATTTCACAAGAGTGACACCATCTGCGCTTTCACATTTGTAGGTGCTTGCAAAACTCAGACTAGAAAACAGAGATACCGTTGCGATGACTAGACCTTTTCTCACCTTGAACTCCTTTGTTTTGAAATGAAATCTTTTGCTTCAGAAGTTCTATGAGATTTTATTAAGAAGATCAATTCCGTCAAATTAACTCTGCCAGATTGATAGCGTCAAAGAAGTATTAGGATGGGATTTCTAACTCTTCAAATATTTTTTGAACCAGTCGAGCATTTCATTCCATGCTTCCTTTGCAACGGCTTCTACATACATGGGTCTATAATCTGCGTGAAAAGCATGGCCTGCATTCGGATACACAATAATTCTGCTTTCTGTTTTACCTTGGTCGAGAATAAGTTCCATTTCTTTAATAGATTCTAAAGGAATGCTCTCGTCTTTAGCTCCGTACAAACCCAATACGGGAACAAAAACATCTCTTGCAACATCTATGGGAAATTCACTCTGACTTGCAGTGTGTTCACCTTGCAAACGTCCATACCATGCAACGCCTGCTTTGAGTTTCGCATTATGAGCTGCGTAGAGCCACGTGATGGTTCCACCCCAGCAAAACCCGGTAACACCAATGCGACTTGCATCTGCGTGAGCTTCCTTTCCAAGCCATGCAACAGCAGCATCTAAGTCGTGGTAGATTTGTTTACGGGTTGTTTTGCTGACTATTTCTGTGTAGATTTTTTTGTGATCCGTCATCTTTGTCGCATCACCATAACGTGAGTAAAGATCCACTGCGACAGCGTAGTAATGTTCCTCTGCAAGACGATTGCAAATACCACGAATATAATCATGAACTCCGAAGATTTCGTGCACTACGATCACGCAAGGATGAGGTCCTGGTGTTTCGGGCCTAGCAAAGTAAATAGGAATGTGATCATTTCCGACGGGAATAGAAAGCTGTCCTGTTTCCATTTTAACTCTCTCTTTAAAATTTCAGATGATGTGTTAACAATTAACTTGGATCGTATTTGATAAGTGCAAACATAGCACCTTCGGAGTCGGAAAGCATCGAAAGACGTCCTGCACCTTTAATCGAAGTGGGAGACATAACCACTTTTGCACCTTTCTCCATCGCAAGATTTGTACTTTTATCACAGTCTTTCACATTAAAATAAACCAACCAGTAAGGAGGAATGTTTTCTGTGTCTTGACATTTCATCATTCCTGCAACGGGTTTTTTATCGAATGTAAAAGTTGTGTAGGTACCGTTGGGAACTTTACGAGTCGAAATTTTCCAATTAAAAAGTTTCGAATAGAAATTCACCGAACTCTTTTCATCCGAAGTTTGCAACTCATTCCAACCTGAAGCACCAATATCTTCCCGATCCGGACCGAAACCATTGAGTTTCTTTGCTTGCCATAATCCGAATAAAGCCCCTACAGGATCTTGAACCACACTCATGTAACCTGTATCTCCGAGATCCGTAATATCAGCTACGAGTGTTCCACCGAGAGTCTGTGCTTTTTTTGTGCTTGCTTTGATATCCTTTGTCGCAATGTAGGAACCCCAGAAGGACGGAATTTTAGGTTGTTTCTTTTTCTTCGGTTCTTCAGGAAGTGCAAATTCATACAGACCGCCGACCAAACCTTTATCTCCAAGTTTTATATTGGAATAAACACCTCCTCCTGCTTTTGTGTCTTTGAACTTCCAGCCCATTAAAGAGCCATAGAATTCTTTCGCAGTTGTCATGTCGCGACACGCAAGTTCAATCCAGCAAAAACTATTCGGACTGTTTAATTTTAATCTGTCTGCCATAAGGCCCTCATGTTGAAAGATCTGCTTACAATTATACAACTCTCGTGCCGCCCCTTAAAATCTTTAAAAACTTTATAAAATGATTCTATAGAAAAACCGATGTGCCTTGTTTTTAATCAAACCGAAGCCGTCCATACAGGACTTGGGTTTCAAGACGTCAAACACCGACTTATCCCCAGGGGTTGGGGATAAGTGATTTTAAGATATTAATAAAATCTCATAGAATCTTATTGGACGGAGCTGAGTAGCGAATGGATAGAAGGAGCCGCGAAGGTTCTCAAGAAGCGGGAGCGTGGGTTAAAGTCGTTCGTTGGAAAACTGCCAGTGAGAAGATCAATAAGCGGAGTTTTAGTAATGAGAGTTGCGCCGTTACGATCGAGCGGTCCATTGTAGTAGTTGTGTATTCCTACAATTCTGTCGTTGCTGTCGAGAACTGCAGCACCACTGCTTCCGGGTTCTGTGTCGCAGGAGTAGTAGAATTGGTTTCCGTTCGACTTGCTGATCAGACCTTCGACTTTGCACCAGTTGGACCATTCCAAAGTTCGCTTCTTAGGATGCGAGTAAATGGAAATATCATCGCCGATCGCAGCAGTAGCTCCATTCACATCGATAAAACCATCGGGTATTGAGCTGACGCGGAAGATTGCGTAGTCTCGTTCTGAATTCAGTTCCGTTGCTATTATATTCGTACATTGTGATGTTAAATAGCTGTCCACACCCTCTAGATAACCCCAATGGATGCTATACTTAGATTCTGAACAAGGCAGATTTTTTTTAACCCCCTGAAAATTGGAACTTGCGAAACAATGCCCAGCTGTTATAGCAATTCCTCTCCCAACGTGAGTTACTGTACAACCAAGTTCCATAAGCCCGATGGCTTGCATACGATGGTCGTTTGCATAACTTGCGGGAACTTTGACAAGATCATTTTTACCGATGATGCGGTCTGTTGTGTTCGTTGCAGAGAGGTTCGATGCAAAGATGCTCAAACCCGAAGTTCCCAAGGTAAACGCAAGGCTTCTCAAAATGGACATTGCACACTCCTTTTTGCGACTCTCTACTATTTGGTTGACTGGCCAGTTGTTCCCCTCAGTCAACTGCTAAAATGGGAAGTGGTCAAGGAAAGCGTTGGTTAAGTTATTGATATAATTGGAATAAACTTTTTTTGAACAGCAGGATGAGCACATGGCGAAGAAAATTTTTGTAGGAAATATCAGTTGGAATGTACGCGATCAGGATTTGTACGAAGCATTTTCGAAGTTCGGAAAACTAGGAGAAGTCAAAGTTATCGTCGACATGCATACACATCGATCAAAGGGATTTGGTTTTGTAACATTCGAAGACAACAATGATGCACTGACAGCGATTGCAGAGATGAATGGTGCTAACCTAAATGGACGTCCTTTAAGAATTGGTGAAGCTAACGAAAAAAGTGGAAAACGAAACGACGATGCTTACTAAGAAACCTACTTTGAAAAAAGAGTTTCTGAATTTCATGAGTGTATTTGCAGTGATTGCTGTAGGTGCTTTTTTATGGAATCTACCTATTCCCAAAGGTCTTAGCGAACCGGGATGGCACATCTTTATAATCTTCACTCTCACCATTTTTACTATCATTGCAAAACCTTTACCTATGGGAGCTGTTGCTCTTATTGGTCTTACGATTTCCATGTTAACGGAAACCATTCCTATTAAAGATGCGTTTGAAGGTTTTTCACAATCCATTGTCTGGTTCGTAGTTGTTGCTTTGTTTATTGCGGAAGGATTTAAAATTACGGGCCTCGGTCGACGCATAGGACTTTTTTTCACGGCATTGCTTGGTAAGAAAACACTGGGATTGAGTTACGGTTTAATTTCAACGGATCTTTTGCTTGCACCACTTATTCCGAGTGTAACAGGTCGCGTTGCGGGTATTGTTTTTCCTATACTTCAAGGGATTGCAGAATCGTTTGGAAGTTTGCCGAACAGTCCAAGTTCAAAACGCATGGGACAATTTCTTACGCTTACTGCATTTCAAGGCACAGTGATTACGAGTGCAATGTTCATGACTGCAATGGCAGCGAATCCTTTGCTTGCTGCTTTGTCTGCAAAAGAAAATCTCACGATCACTTGGGGAACCTGGGCTCTTGCTGCGGTCGTACCCGGACTTATTAATTTAATACTCATGCCACTTGTTATTTACGCACTCTATCCACCGGAAGTGAAATCTACTCCCGATGCTGCACAGTTTGCGAAGTCTCAACTTCAAGTGTTGGGCAAACTCAAAAGTTCCGAATGGATTATGATTGGAACTCTTGCCTTGCTTCTCACCCTTTGGATTTTTGGAAACACACTTCATGTGGATGCAGCAGTTGCCGCTCTGATTGGATTGGGCATCTTGCTTATCACTCAGGTGATTTCGTGGGACAGTTTGCTCAAACTTACGATTGCGTGGGAAACATTTATTTGGTTCTCCGTATTGTTACTCTTCGCAGCACAGATGTCGAATTTGGGTGTGATTCAGTGGTTTGTAACTTTGGTGGAAACACTGTTTGTAGGTTATGACTGGAAAATTTCTTTTCCTCTGCTTGTTCTTCTTTATTTCTACACTCATTATTTTTTCGCGAGTTCAACGGCACACGTTGCCGCTTTTTACATTCCGTTCTTATTGCTTGCAAAAGGTCTAGGTACGCCTCCGTATCTCGCCATGTTTGTTTTTATTTTTGCGAGTAATCTTTTTGGTGGCATCACACATTATAGTTTGTCTCCTGCTCCTCTTCTTTTCGGTGTGGGTTATGTTCCGCTCAAAACGTGGTGGAAAGTAGGATTTATTATAAGTGTGCTGAATATCATCATCTGGGCTTCTGTAGGTCCTATTTGGTGGAAAATTCTAGGCCTCATTTAGTAATCGAAATTTCAATCCTAAGGTAATATACTGTCTTTCCTAATATTTTTTGAGGGATGACGGAATACTTAGGAGTTCTTATGCTGAAGTGGATTCGTTTTCTGATCTTCTGTTTGTGCTCAAATCTATATGGCATCGACAGTTCTCCGCCCAATGAACCCTTTCTTTTCCAATGTGATTCCTTAAAAAAACTTTACATCCCTGAATTGTACAAATGGATTCGCAACTCCCAAAACGTGGGCGAAGTCGACCGAGTTATAAAGACGCTCGATTCCATTCCCTACGAGCGCAAAATTGCTCGCCTTCAAAAATTTTGCCTCGCCCGACAGTTGGACGGAGTCAAGGTTAGAGACCGCCATTTGATGTCTGAGCTTCTCGACGGCCTCTTTTACAAATCGGAAGGGTCCTTGTTTTTTGAAGACAGCGAGCAAATTGCCGACGACCAAGTTTTCATCCCTTACAACTATAATATTCCCAACTACTCTCCAGTCGACAATCAACCTGAAATTTCGTGGGCTTATGAAAATAAAGATCTTGGACGGAGCGTGTTTATTTCGAAAACGCGGGAAGCTCCTCTTCAGTGGCAAGAAACCTGTTTGTCGATGGCGAAGGATGAATCCGTTGCATTCGAAGATTGTTATGCTTCGCAGAGAACGGTTCTGAATTTAAATTTCGAAGCAAACACTTCTCATTTCCAAATACGACACGGTGAAAAATGTCTGAGTAAGGACACAGATCTGCAATGGCTTGCTTGTGATGCAGAAGATAAAAACCAGTATTTTGTCCGTGAGACACCCTTTCAAAACAAAGCAGGGACTTATCTCAAATACAATCTTCGACATATTTCATCCCAGGACATTCTTTGGGACGAAGAGTTTGTTCACATACGCGATACCTTTCCGCTTCTTTCTATTGGGGAGCCGATGCTTCTTCGAAAAAGCGCAGATCAGATCGACTCCTTCTTCAAGCAAAACACTTTTACTGCAGAACGGAGACCACCCATTGTGTTGGTTTGGATCGATACACTAAGAGCCGATGTCATCACTCCGTCCACCATGCCCAATTTGTATGAGTTTGCAAAACAGGGCGTTTCCTTCGAACAGAATTTTTCAAGCGGAACATCAACGCGACCTACGGGATACTCTGTTTGGAATTCGCGACCTGCAACGGAATGGGCTTATGCGCTTCGGCATGAATTTCATCAAAAGGCAGGCATCAATACTCGCATTTTGGAAAAACTGGGTTACTCCGTCCACGCTATTGGTTCCGAACTGGCTCCTCTTGAAGAGAAAATCTTTCACGAAAACGGAAATATGTGGGACGAAGAGAATCCCGAAAACATTCACTTCTTACACAGAAACCTGTTTTCCTTCCGAGTTCCCAAAGAAGAACGCTACATAGATCCGAGCTGCACTCTTGGCGATGACGAATACGGAAGAATTTCTCACGTCTTAAAAGATCAAAAGGCGCTCGAATGTTTTCGACATCAGGTTGAAAAAAAACCTTCGCGACCCCAAGCCTATTTCATTTGGCAGTTTGGTGGACACAATCCTTATATTCCTCTTCCTGAATTTACAGGGAACTTGCGCTTTCCCTCTTTCAACCCTTATCAAGAAGATTCCTTCCGCTCCGTCCAACATCCTTTATGGCATTTGTGGCAAGATTACGGCATGAGTCATCAAGAGGCTTTGATTAACAGCTATTTGAATCTCGCTTCGAGCGTTGATTTTCTTTTCGCGCAAACTCTTCAAACTTTGAAAGACACAGGCATCTACGACAAAGCCATCGTCATCGTCATGAGTGACCACGGAGAATCTCTGTTCGAAAATGCCACAGTAGGACATGGTCAAGCTGCACATCAAAAAGTCATCGAATCTTTTATTTTCTATCACTTTCCTAAAGATATTTCGGTGCCTGAAATCTTAACCAAGGTGGGGTCACACTCCGACATTTTTCCAACCGTCTTCGATGTCATGGGAGTGAAAGTTCATTCACGCACAGAGCAAAGTCTTGAAACTATGCACGTCGGCCAATCCATTTTCAAAACAGGTGGAGATTGTAAAATCAGTGTGTCACCGAACGGTTATGGATACCAAGCGGTGGAATTTGCACTTTACAATGGAAGTGAAAAACTCAGAGCACGCTTCCGACAAAAAGAAAGAGATTTAAATCAACTCAAAGCAGAAGAAAATCCGCTAGGTTCTAGAGAAATCGAAGTGATTGCTTACACCGACTACTGGGATAGGCCGCTCGAAAGTTCAAGCAATGAAGCAGAGTTAGTTCAAACTCTCGAAAAGCAATTCGGCAAATGTTTCACAGAAAACTTTGGAGAAAGAACAGCTCTAGTAATAAGAGAAGAACAGGATGAATTTCAAAGCGACGAATCCTTGCCCTTGAGTAATTTTTTGTACAAGTTTATGAGTTTTTTCACAGCTCCGTTTGGTGCATGGAAGTCGTAAGTTTTTGCTTCTTCCATAAGACGTTTAGAAACTTCTGAGCGCTGTTCTTCCGTAGTTTCTCTGTAATATTGAAACGCTTTATGAATCTGCGCATTCATTGCAAGGCGTGATAGTTCCAAAAACTGATCCCCGAATTTCACAAAAGAAGACTCATCATAGTTAAATGAATTTCCATAAGAGAGATCGTTTAAATCCAACTGACGCACATAGTCTTTCATACCACCAATCCGTGAAGTAATAGCGAGCGCTCCCATTGCAAAACCTTCTATAGGAACAAGACCAAACGCTTCTTCGTGTGAAGGTACCAGGTTAAAATCTGCAGCAGCACGAATCAGAAACCCAGTGTTTTCATGATTTGCTTGCTCTAGAAGATAATTGCCCTTCATAACAAAAACATCGGGATCGTTTTTATATTTCTGCTGTATCTCTGTAATGAATTCATCCTCGTGGTTTAACTTCACACCCATAACAATGAGAGAACCTCCAAGACTTTTAATAGTCTGGGCTGCTGTGCTAAGCATGTCTGTTCCCTTCTCTCTGGAAAAACGGGAAATGTACACGAACAATGGTTTTGTAGGATCAGAAATATACCCTTTGTTTTTCAAATACTCGTTTTTAATTTTGAATTTAAAATCTGTAACTTTACCGTTTGCAAGCTCGAAATTATAGTGGCGCAGCATTTTCTCTGGATCGAAATCCGATGCAACAAAACCGTTGGGAACAGAAGATATTTTCTCTTCATCACGCAATCTGCTGTAAAGATCATTCAGAGCAAAACTTTTGAAAAGATCAGGTTGCACACCATCTTCAATCATACTTTGCGATACAGTGACTATATGATCGGAACGTTCCATAATCACACGCATGAAGTTACAAGGTGTTCCGAAACAGTAATTCTCTGCAAGTTGACCCTGATCCCAATTCAAATTGTGCAGATGTCCAATCGTAATAGGTCTTTCTTCGGGTGGAACCAAACTCGTATACCAACCCCCACCAAAGGAGTGCGAATGGATAATATCGAAATTTGATTTTTCCCATGCATACGTTTTTCGAGTGAGAGCAGCAAGAGCGGAACCGTAATAAGCATGACGGTTGAGAAGGTCGGAATGTTCGGAATTCCCGTAGACTGCTGTAGGATTTTCGATATGGAAAAGATGCGGAAGACGTTCGTCCGGTTCTATCAGGAAAGTAGGGACTATAACTTCTTTACCTTCAATTCTATACGTCAATTCTGTCAGTAAAAGTTTGGAATACACGGTTTGATAATGAAAGGCATGAGAAAACATACAGACCGGATTTGCTTTTTTCGGCAAGTGAATGCCGTTGGAATAGTACGGCACTAGAAAATAAGCTCTAAACCTATTGTCTTTTAAAAAATGCTGCTGAAGAGCGGGAGTGAGAGTATTGACGACTGCTGCAAGTCCACCAACTTTATAGGGTCCGTATTCGACACCCGTAAAAGCGATGTTGATAGTGTCGTTACCGATCATCTTTGCTAACTTTACTTTGCAGGCATTTGCAGTGAGAAGATCTTGTCTGAGCACATCCCGTAAATTTGTTAGGCTATCTAGAAAGTCTATACGTTTTGCAAATTGATAGGGTTTGTATTGCAGAATGAGATTCTCACCCAAATCTACACCAAGAGCCTGTCCAAGAAGTTTTTCACTTTTAGGAAGAGGATCGTAAGCACCTTCTCTAATCCAAGTTCCCGAATACTGATCATTGCCTATTGCGCCACTTGTTTTAAGAATGGGTTCGCAGACAGGCGTTTTTTCTTCTATAAAGTCTAATTTTCTTGGACACTGGTTTTTAAGCCTCCATTGGTGGAACCTTTCTTTGAAATCATCAGGTATACTTCCTTCCAGAGAAAAAATAACTCCATGGGGAAAGACAATATCTGTGAACCCTTCGCTATTCATCGCTTTTGCAAGTGCAAGTGTTAAAGGAGTTGGACCTGTTGTCATAATGGTTTTGGAAAAGCGACAGCACGGTTCTTGTATATAAGTGGGAACATTGCTTCCGAATAAATTTCTATAAACCAAATCATAGTACGCGATGAGCACAGGATGATTTTTTGTTGCTGCAAGAATGGAATTCCCCACATTGATTTCGGAATGATCATCAAAACCAAAGAAGGAGTGAAAGGTTCGCGTCAAATAATCTATGTTTGTATACAGTTCGTAATCATTATCGGAATAGAAACCTCCCATGTCTTTAACAACCTGCAAACGCCAAAGATCTGTTGCGAGCGCAATGTCGAAACATTTCGAGGCAAGAAGAGATTTTATGACATCGACAAAAGGACTTGGTAGATAGTCTATAAGACGCACTTCAATACCAAGATTGTGTGCAAGGGCTATGGTTTCAGGTATGCCTTCTTTTATATTAAGCCAAAGTATGGAGCGCCATTTGCTTCCTGGTTGATTCAGAACTTTGATTTTCTTTTCGAGATAAATTCGATCCTGCTTTCCCATTTCTTTAGGATTATGAGGGTCCGTGAACCAAACATGGTGGGAAATATGCGGGATTTTTATGGGATCTGAATCATTGCACATACTGTTTTCAACGAGATCGAAGTTCTGTGCTGCTTTTCTTTTGAATGCAGAGAAATCTAAACCTTCTTCTTCCCAAATTCGAGATAATTCCCACGAATCTGTGCAAGAAAGCCTTTCTCCATCAGCAGAAAAGCGCAAGGGATTTATGTAGCTCATCTTTATATCTGCAAATGCAGTAACAGTGAGAAAAAATCCAACAACATAACTAAAGGAAACTGACTTGATTTCAAGCATAAGTTTTCCCAGAATATGGACGTTCTGCTTCTAGTAGCGAGGAAGTCTAAGTGTTGGGATTTAAGAATTTTTTAAGGTTGGATGAGGCAATATTAGGCTACTGCTTTGCTGCGTCTACGATTTGGTAAACGCTCAGACCAAGAACAGCAAAACCTGTCGCAACGAGAAGAGAACTGAAAACATATTTTCCGAATTTTGCAGAACCCGGATCATAAAATTTTCCTCCTGCTTTTATTGCTTCTTCTTTGCTGAGGACCGCAGTTTTAGATTGCTGATCTGCTGCATAAGATCCTGCGTTTTTTGCTTGGTGTTCGGCAGCTGTTAGTTTCGCATCGGCTTCTGCTTTTTGCGACGCAGCTTCTTTCAATTTATCTTCCTCTGCTTTGATTGCTGCTGCACCTCCTGTCCATTCTCTATAACCCCAGATCAAAGTTCCAACAGCCGTAATGAGCCCCACTGCAATTCCCAAAGTTGTCATCGCAGTGAAACCCCCACCGGATGCTGACGAAGCGGAAGTGGTAGTAGCTGTATCTGTGCTGCTTTGTGTATCGGTTCCCAATTCCGAAGGCAGGTACGCAGCTAGAAAAAGATCCAGTCGGTTAATGTAATCTTGGACCATTGCAAGGGAAGTAGGTTGATTGTTGTAGTCGTAAAGTTTGTCTCCGTCCCACTGAAGTATCCCTCGGTTAACGAGAAGGGCAATGATCTGACGCATTTTTAGGGATAAGCTATTATAAACTTCGAGCGTGATGGGAGGTTCATTTGCGTGGAGATGCACGGGGTCTTGTTTTAAAGCTTGGATGAGTTCCGCGTCTGTGGGTATTCCAGCAAACGAAGGTTTGATATCGGAAATATCGGAAGCCTGAATGGGTTGCTCAGGACTTGCTATTGTAGAATTCGAATTCGCATTTCCGATGAGAGCCTGACTGGCATTGCTTGCAGGAGCGGTTAAACGCAAAGGGGGAGTGGATTGCGTGCATGCAGTTATAGCAAAGAACAGAGCACAAAGAGAAAGCGCTTCTCTCATTGTTTCTCCTATTTAATCTTGGATTGTTCTTTTTCTAGGATAAGGGGGAGACCTCACAGATTGCAAAGAATTATTTTCTAGGGACTCCGATTTTTTTTCTGGCTCCTTCGGCCCAAGACTTTTATGATACGGCTTTTCATTATCCTATAGAGAGGAAGGACATATTCATGGGTGCACAGTGGAAACATGCAGGGAGAATTGAAAATTCGAACAAACGTGGTGCCCTGATCAGCAAACTTGTCAAAGAGATCACGGTTGCGACCAAGGCCGGTGACCCCCATCCTGAAAATAACGCGCGTCTGAGAGTGGCGATTGAAACCGCAAAAAAGCACTCCGTTCCCCGCGATACTATTGATCGAGCTATTAAAAAGGGTGCGGGTCTTTTGAATGAGGCACAGTATGAGTCTGTGTTCTACGAAGGTTTCGCACCGCACCGAGTACCTGTGGTTGTAGAATGTCTGACAGATAACAAAAACCGAACTGCCGCGGAGATACGTGTACTTTTCCGCAAGGGGCATTTGGAGTCCATCGGAAGTGTGACATGGATGTTCGACCGTTTGGGTATTATCGAAGCAACATTTGCAAAACCCGGAATGGACATTGAAGAAGCGGCAATCGAAGCGGGTGCTCAGAATGTTGAGTCTTTAGAAGCGGAGAATATTTCTGAAGGCCAGACAGGAGCACGTTTTTATTGCGAACCTACAGATCTGGACAAAGTCACTAAGTCTCTTTCGCAGCTTGGTTGGAGTGTGTCTCAGTCTGAGATTGGCTTTATGGCAAAGAACAAAGTTGCTTTAAATGATGCGCAGCTTGCAGAAGTTACGGAGTTCCTCAATGCCATAGACGATGATGAAGACGTGCATAGAGTTTATGCGGGGATCTAAAGATCTTCCTTAACATTATCCTTCCATGCATGTTCCTGTGCAGTTTTTCCAAAAAGATTAGAGAAAAAATAGCAGCTCGTACAATCCGGAAAGCGGAAAAATCTAAGATCACCTGGCGCCGGTAAAAGTCCTGCAATGGTGTGTTTCACAGAAACGAGAAGATGTTGCTGTACAAGATCAACCACGGAATATGCCGCAAGCCCTAGGACGGAGATGCCTGTCCATGCATAGAAACTTACCGCAAGGGATGCAGGGTCGGAAGTATGTTTTATAAAAAGTGTTGAAACTTGCGGAGACCAGAGCATGGGGACAACAAAGAACCATCCTACATTCGTTAGGAAAAGCGCTCCGAGCGACAGATAAGAGCTGTATTCTCCCGCATAAGGATGAATGGTTTCGTTGAACTCTGCTTGACGTTGGATCACAGTTTCGTTGTAGCGCGTATTGTAGGTGATCATGCTGGCAGAAGTTTTTACAAGACCGATTCTGTAGTTTTGCTCTGCAAGCCATTCCTGTGCTTCACTCGCTGAACGTTTGCGAATGTTGCCTTCATAACAATTGATCGCTCCATAGAGAATGCTTCTCCAGACTATGTTTGAAATTGTGGTGCCATCAATTTTCCATTCCCTGAAATCAGCACTCTGCTTATTGGCATCCAAAATCGTGTAATAGGCCGTAAGCCCCAAAGTAAGAAGCAACTTGTGCGCGTAAATATAAGAAAGCGGCACTTGCCATAAATGCAAAACGTTGGACGGAGCACGTTTATAGCTTGCAAGCCCATGCGCGAAACTCTTGGACGGAGCTAATGAAAAGCAAAAAAAGAAGAGAACTACCGCAATGTTTCTACGCATTTTTTTTCACCTGAAAAAAAGGGGAATTCGGGACACATGGCACTGTCCCCAATTTTCTCTAAGAATTCTGTGAGTATTTAGCAAATAAGTTGAGGTTGGACAAACCAGGAAGTTGATGGATAGAGTTGTCTATAAAAACAATCATCTCTTCCTTCTTAGATCTTCCTTCGAAAAGAATTTTCATAATCTTGTTAAACTCCTCTCTCGTCTTCACTCCCACTCCGACAGGCGTCCATACCGAACTCAAAAGAAAACGTACCATCCGCTGTGTTCGTGAAGATTTCGCAAGCTGCTCTTTTGCTTTGGAGTAATACCAACCGAAATGGAAGGCTTCCTGCTTTGCAATGCGTCTGCACAACTCCGCTAAAACAGGATTCTGTGTGGATTGCGCAATCTCCGTGTAACCTCGCATAGTCATCGCTTCGTTAATAGCTCCCCACGTAAGGTAGAGTGCTAAATAGTCCTTAGAAAAAAGTTTGGAAAACACAAGACCCGCAAAGTCCGTTAGAATTTCCGCGAAACTTGTTTTCTTTCTCAAAACCTGATCTCTATTCTCTAAAATTTCTTTGCTCGACTCCTTTAAAAAGCGACGCAAAGCAACGGAATGGAAGTGTTCCTGGTAACTCCAAATCGTCAGAAAATTACGTACCTCCTCTGAACGCACAGAACTCGTATTCATTAGATCGCGAGCATAGAAAAACACCTGTCCTTCCACATCTGCAAAATAATCGAGAAGATAGCTTTCATTCGCACTCAGTTCCGTCTTTTCACATTGTGACCAGTCCAGATCTTCAATTTTCAGTCGGTCTGATTTTTTTAAATAACCGTTATCATATTCGATACTTGCGTCATTTGCTTGCATACAAACACCTAGCTCCTGGGATTGGAATCTTTAGTTTGTTCACAAACACAATTGTATCAGGCCAAGGTGGAACTTCAATGGGTAGGCTCGTTTTGCTTCTTAGCTTCGACAAGAACACAGGCTCCCCAGAGAAAAACCTTTCTCCGTCCCTGCTGAAAACCAACACAGGAAAGCAGGTTTGAAAACTCTTCCAGACTGTAAAAATTCTCTACGCTTCGAGGAAGGTAAGAATAAGCCTTCTTGTCGCTGAACAAGCCTCCAATAAAGGGAAGAATGAAATGGAAGTAGAAACGAAATAACTTCGTCATCAGTCCTGAGGAAGAATTGAAAAATTCCAAAATAAAAAGAGAACCACCTGGTTTCAAAACACGAAGGAACTCATGGAGTGCATTTTCTTTATTTTGAACATTACGCAAACCAAAACCTATACTGATGGCATCAAAATTATGACTCGGCAAATCCAAAAACTCTGCGCTCATTTCCTTCAATACAAGAGATTTTTTCTGCTCTTTAAAATTCTCACTCAGTTTCTTATCTGCAATCTTCAACATCTCTTTGGAAATATCCACGCCTACACATTCAGAATAATCAGGGCGTCTATCCAAAGTTGTTTGCAGTATATCTCCCGTTCCACATGCAACATCCAGAAGTTTCGCGTTCGATCCTTTCGGTAACCACGATACTAGTTTTTTTCTCCAACGTTTATCCTGTCGCATACTTAATAAAGAATTTAAAAAATCGTAACGGAATGCAATGCGATCGAACATTTCTGCAATGCTCAATTCACCTTTGGAGGAATTTTCAGATTTTGTATTTTGCATAATTTTCTTCTTATATGTGAATCAAAGTCGTGCAAGGGTAAAATGTTCGGATTGAACCCAATAGTCCGAACCTAGAACTTGTGATGCTGTAACGAGTCCTGCTCGCACTTCGCCTGCTAGAATTTTTGCAAGAAGTTTAAAAACAATATCGAGTGCAATATCGAAGTCATTTACGATTTCAATACGAAGAGTGAAAGATTTTCCACTTGCGTTTGTTGCTTTACCCCATACTGCATATTTTTTTGGATAAAACGGTTTGATTCCGAAATGACGTATGAGGAAGTTATCCTGCGAACGCAACCAACTCTTCAATAAAGGGAGATGCAGGAACCAACGGACCATTTGAAAATGTTTGCGTAGACGCACTTCCTTCTCATCTGCCCTCCTATAGAAAACAACATTCGGAATACGTGTGGATTGCCATGCAGAAAGAATATCTGCTTGTGCGGATGCAACTGTGAGTGTGTCGGAACCGTTAAACGGAACGAGTAGAGTTTCAGCAGCGATCACTGGTTTACAAAGTTTGGAATTGCGAAGTACACGACCTCCCCTTTGCAAGCTATTGACCATGGATATGAGTGAAGTGAAGGATTCGGAACAGGCAAGAGCAAGAGAGTTTGCATCGTGAAGATGCGATTTAAGAGTGGAAGCTACAAAGTCACTGAGAATGACCGAAGGATGCAAACCAGGAATAGCTGTGAGACCTGCAGTTTGAAAACGAGATGCAAAGCCCTGAACATGTTCGTAGGAAAACACATCATTGCTCATGTCTATATAGTGAATCCCTTTAAGCAGACATGATTTGAGTATGCGTTTGTGTTCACGAGCGTGAAGTGTTTCGCAGAGAAGCAGAAGAGAGATGTCTTTGAGAAAAAATTGAATTTTCTTGGTTTCATTAGGAGTGAAAATACAGCAGCGTGTGCCTGTTTGAAAAGAAAGCTCCACGAGTTCCTGGCCTTGACGTCCTGCAAGAATAGGTTTGTAGCCGAGGTTCAAAGCCTGATTTAGGATTTTCTTTCCTGTAATTGTCGAAGCGCCATAGATCATCCATTGTTTTTGCACAGTCTTCTCTCAAACATTGGCTAAGGTTAGCAATACTATGGAATTTCTCCATAAGTTTGCATTATAGCAAAAACGATTCGTTTCGGAATATAGCTAATCGGCATGAGTTTAATATAGAATAACAAAAAGGAAATTGAGGAGATTGGAATGAAGACTCTCGTTCTTTGTTGTCTTATCGTTCTGAGTTCCCATGCTTTGTGCAGAGAAATGCTGACAAAGGATTTCGTTTCTATACTTGCGAAACCTGAAAGTTCCTCGGAGACTCTTTTCAAAGTGCCAAAAGGTCGCACACTCGAATGCCGCGATCGAATTGGTATGTTCTGGGAAGTGAAACTTGAGGGAGACAACTGGGGCTATGTCCGTTTCCAGGATCTCACGTATAAGATGAAATCCGAACATTCTAACTTAAGTCAGAGTTTGATCGGTGCTGTGCAAACGCATACAGACGGGGATTTATCTGCTATACACCGCACACGTTCTACAGCCGCAAGTTCCCGTGACCTTTCTTCAAAAACCAATGCGCTCAGGATTCTGCAAAGCAACCCACCCAATTTCCGCCTTGTCTATATCATAGAAGCACACCGTATCAGCAAATCCAGTGTCGAAGCCTTTGGGACGGAGCTGGAAGAAGAAATCGCAAAAAAGGTTAGCCCAAGCCCTTCATCGAAGTGAGGGGACACGTGCTATCATTATAGCTATCCAGTTGATCATGAGGACCATGTGACTAGAAAGCGCTCTTTTCTTTGTCTCTTTATTCTATTCCTTTGTGGCGCTTGTTATTCCTATTTAAAAAAGAATGAAGAATTCCTTAGCGAAAATGAACGCAAGGAACTTGAAGCTTACAAAAGAGAAGTTTCAATCGGCCGTGATATGGTTGGACGCCTTTTCCAGTTCTATGGAGCTTATTTTAACGACAAGGTTCTGAGTTACGTCAGCGACGTGGGAAACTACGTTGCGCAATTCAGTGATGCGAACGAACGTCGTTTCATTTTTGGAATTTTAGATACGGATAGCGTTCATGCTTTTTCAACTCCGGGTTCGTACATACTTGTGACTTATGGCGCGCTTGCGAATATGAAAAATGAAGCAGAACTTGCTATGTTCCTCGCACATGAAATCGCTCATGTAGACAAAAAACACGTGTTCAATGCGCTTCCCAATATTGAAAAAGATGATCTTATAGATGTGCAGGCTATAGACCCTCTACTCAAAAAACGACAACGGAATCCGGGAACTTTCACTTTGGAAGCAGGTGAGCAGATCAGCCGTTATCTTTCCGGTGCAGAAGGTCCAGGAATTGGAATGGTACGTGCGTCCAAAGTAGGATTGGCTATTCTTTTTCACCGTGGAATGAGTGCAGAGCAGGAATATGAAGCAGACAGGTTCGGTACGCAATTCGCAGTGCGTGCAAACTATGATCCTTATGCTCTACGAAATTTTCTCACTCGACTGGAGAAGAATAGAAACTCCGTAGACATTAAATTGTTAGAAACGACTCACCCCCCCTTGCTCGATCGCATCCGTGCTCTGGATGAGGAGCTTCAAAGGATTCATGCTCAAGATATTCTAGCAGCAAAGGGGGAAGCTCGTTTTCTTAGAATGATGGAAAAACTACGACGATAGGGGATACAATGAATATCCGTTCGGTGTTTTGGATTGCATTCTTGGGATGCGCGTCGAGTCTCTATGCGGATCAATTCCATTACAGAAATTTTCTAATCGGAGACAGAGCCATTGGACTGGGTGGTGCCTATACAGGGATTTCCGATGATTCGTCTGGAGTTTTCTACAATCCTGCAGGTACTGCGTTCGCACTCAGCAATGATGTTTCGGGTTCTGCAAACGCTCTCTATCAAAGCAAAGTTGTCTATAAGAAAACAATTGCCAATAAAGACTTCACAGAAAACGCAGGAGGTAGCATCCCCTCTTTCTTCGGAGGTTTGCAAAAACTGGACAACTATGTTCAAGGTCTTGTGTTTGCATTCGGAATCTATTTCGACAACAACTTGCTTCAAGATCAAAACACTCCTATTAACAATATTAATCTCGGAGCACCTTCAACACCTTGTTCCGCAGGAGGTCCCGCTCGCAGTCCCGTCATTCTCGAACGTTTTCATCGCACTGCAAACCAAAGATCCTCCACAATGAATATCAGTGGAAGTTTAGCCTATAGAATACTTCCTCGACTTGCTATTGGTATTGCATTGAACTACATCAACGTCGACGAATTGGTTCAGGAATATCAAGACGCACTTACATCCTCCGATGCTTGCGATGCAAATGGAAACACTATTCCCTTGTCCACATTGAAACTTCAGAACGTGCGACAGCATCTCGTGGGTTACGCATTGCAACCTATATTATCTTTACAGGCCATTCTAACGGACCGACTCTCATGGGGTCTTACATTCAAATGGGCCCATTATGTTTCACAAAAATTCGAATTGGATTCGGAATTCCGTGCTATTCAAAATTCACCCGCTGATCAAAGCGCTATAGACAATGCAGCAAAATCAGGCACCGGAGCACTTATAAGCAACGCAACCGTTTCGGAAGTGAATGCAAGCCCCCGTAACAGCAATCCCTTAGGGTCCCCACCTCTTCAAATAGGAACTGGATTTGCGTATTTTTATTCCACACGTTTGCTTTTCTCCTTGGACGCAACGTATTATGGGGCTGTCAATAATGCCGCTAATATAGAACAGGTTGGCAAAGCCTATCAAAAAAATGCGGTGATAAACTATGCAGCAGGAGTGGAATATTATGTGCTACCCTCTCTACCTATAAGAGTGGGGGCGTTTACGAACTACGATGCTCGCCCTAAAGTTAAATCAAATGAGACTGGTCAACGGGATCATATCGACTATTATGGGGAAAGTATTTTCTTGGCCTGGGTGCAGCCCAATAGCCAGTTAGGTGTTGGTGTGGTTCTTCAGCAAGGTTCAGGTGACGCGCAAAAATTGGCCGGAAGCTCGGTTATTCAAAAAGTAAGTGCAACAAATTACACTTTTGCCTTCTCAGCAACCCACAGTTTATAGTTTATAATTATACTCACCGTTAAAATCTGATAAAAAGAAAAACCTTTGGTCGTTATTGAGGTATAGATAATGGAACTGATTCCTTTTACAAAAGATGGGCTCGAACATTTCAAAAAAGAGTTAGAGCATCTTAAAACTGTTGACCGCCCTGAAATCATAGTAGCGATTGCTACCGCACGTGCTCATGGAGATTTGCGTGAAAATGCGGAATATCATGCTGCACGCGATCGTCAGGGTTTTATCGAGGCGCGTATTGCAGAGCTCGAAGACAAACTGTCTCGTGCGCAAGTGATTGCAGTGCCGGAACCTAAACCGGAAAATATACGTTTCGGAGCCTGGGTGACTTTGCGGGATGAAAAAAACTCCGTAAAAAAATACAGAATAGTCGGAGATCTGGAAGCGGATATTAAAGCGAATAAAATTTCCGTAAGTTCTCCCCTTGCACGTGCTTTATTGGGCAAACTGGTTGGCGATCTCGTTGAAATACAAGCACCGGGTGGAATGAAAGAATACGAAGTCGTTGAAATAGACTACTGAACTTTCTCCGCATGAATCCAAACTTCATCCGGTAGTGTCTGCCCCATATCTGCTAGCCATTCTTCCATTCCTTTCATTTTATAAACTAGAAAATCCGCATCATAGCCTTCATGGATTGCACCCTTGCGACCTTTTAATCCTAAGGAAATAGCCGGTACGTAAGTTACACCAGCAATCGCTTCCCAACTTTTCAAATGACAATGTATAGCAGCAAGACTTGCAACTTGAGCAAGACTTTTCACATAACTGCTACCCGGATTAAAATCACTTGCAACTGCAACCGCACACCCTGCTTTTAAAAACATACGCGCATCCGTAAACGGAATTCCCGTGTACAGCGAAGTTCCCGGTAACAGCGTTGCTACGGTTTGAGAACGAGCGAGAGCTTTTGCATCTTCCTGACTTGCGCATTGCAAATGATCCGCACTTGCTGCACCCCATAGCGCTGCGTATTTTGTACCTTCTGCATTGCTAAATTCATCCGCATGCAAACGTATTCCGAGTCCTGATTTTTTTGCTGCAAGAAGAAAAGTTTCAACCTGCTGTGGTGCATAATACCCTTTTTCTATAAACGCATCGATGAATGAGACTAGATTTTCTTTTATAAGAACGGGGAGAAGTTCATTTCTAAGAGCGTTTATGTAATCTTCACTGCGCTTGTATTCGGGTGATAAATCATGAAGTGCGAGACAGGTTTTTACAATATGAGAACGTGTTTGGGATTCTATGTTTTTAAGAAGACGTGCAAGACGCAATTCCTGTTCTACAGAAAGTCCGTAACCTGTTTTAATTTCTACAGTGCACACTCCTCTTTTTTGGAAATCTGCTATATGATGCAAAGTTGTTTGAATCAAATCTTCGTCGCTTGCACTGCGCGTTGCATTCATTGTCGAACGTATACCACCACCCGAAGCAGCAATCTCTTGATAGCTCGAACCATTTAATCTCTGCACAAATTCGGAGTAGCGATTACCACCGAATATGGCGTGGGTATGAGAATCCACTAAACCGGGCATGACGTATGCATTTTCTAAATCTCTCTTATCTTGTGCACGTTTTTTTATGAAATCGGAAACAGCTCCCGTGCCAAAAGCAGAAACTTTACCTTGTTCACAGAAGAGCCAAGCATCTTTCAAAATTCCGAGATCACTTTCTTTTACAGAATGTCCACGTTTTTCTTTTGCAAGAGGATGAAGAGTGAGAAGCGTTCCAATATTTTCGAAAAGAATGCTCATAGCGACTCCACAACGAGAGTTTGAATAGAATGGGGTGGAATGATGATAGCAGCAGCTTTAGAAGCGATCCATAAAAGATAAGACATTTTTTCAGAGCCCTGGTTCATAACGACGGCAGCAATTTTTCCATCTTCGTTGAGAAAAGCTGTGCTTAGCAAGTGACCACGACTCGAAACACTGCTTATGCGTTTTGCACCCGGACGTATGAATTTGGAAAAGTGCCCTATATAATAATATGAACTTAGAAAGGTCAAAGCCCCCGACTTCGTATCTGCATGAACCGGTGCAAAGCAGAAGTTCCCTACATGATTGGGCCCACCTTTTTCATCCAATAAAATATTCCAGTCGGTCCATCCCTCCGTACCGTTATTGAAATCGCTAATCATGGAACGTGCGTAGCTTTCACCCCACTCCCAGCTGTTTATGGTATCGGGGTTAAAGCGTTCCACTGTGGCTTCCGTAAATAGCAAGTGTGTGTGAGGAAAAGATTCCGCTACTTTCTTTACGTTGTCATAAAGTTGCCCTTGACCGGTCCAGGATTCATACCAGTGAAAACCTAATCCCCATACGTATTTTGCAGCATCAGGATCGGAGAGAATTGTAGAAGCACGGTGATAGATCAAGTCACGATTGTGATCCCAAGCGATGATTTTTTTATCGGATAAATGGGATCGGTCGAATTCAGGACCTAGATATTTTTTTATGAAGTCTCTTTCTTCGTCTGCTGTGTAATTGCATGACTCCCAGCTTTGCACAGCCATGGGTTCATTTTGAACAGTGACTCCCCAGATCGGTATCCCAGCTTTTTCATAGGCTTGGATGAATTTTACATAATAAGAAGCCCAAGTGCTCAGAAATTCTTGTTTTACTTTTCCACCATGAAGCATGTCATGATTCGTCTTCATCCAAGCAGGTGGGCTCCAGGGACTTGCAAAGAGTGTGAGTCTTCCACCCGCAGCTTCGATAGCTTGCTTGATAAAGGGAATACGATAAACTTCGTCTTTGGAAATGTTGAAAGACTTCAGTTCACTATCGTTATCAGCAACATAGGAATACGTAGAACTTGAGAAATCACAACTGTTGATATGAGTTCTTGCGAGTGTGTAACCAATACCTTCGTTCGGATCATAGTAACTCTTCATGAACTGATCCTGTTTGTCCTTCGCTAATTTAAAAAAAGTTTCCGCAGATGCATCGGTGAGCGCTCCACCTATTCCGAGGAATCTTTGAAAAGTTTTCGTTGCATCTACAAAAATGCACGGTTCCTTTTCGGAGGGTTGACCGTAATCGCTAAGGGTTAGGGTATGGGTAAGTCGTATTCTATCGTTTGTATCTTTTGCAGTGGTGTAGATTTTTACTGTGTTGAAAGGGGAAGCAAGTGCTGTGAGGGATGTAAAAAAAAGAACCGTGATAAGTGCTGCGTTCGACATGGGATGCTATTCCTATTTTGAGATCGCAAACTGAATTATCCCTCAAAATCGAAAAAAATAGAAACATAATAGATTCAAACTCCTATTTAACGAAATTTCCCCTCCGCCCGAACTTTGATCCCTCAAAATTGGGGGACGTTCGCAGTCAGGATTTTAAAACATGGACTCAATGGAAAAAGGAAGTCTATGAATTTCAACAAAGCATTTATGAATCTATCAATGATGCATTAAAGATAACCTTTGAATTCCAAAGAAAAGCTAAACTTTATGCAATCTAGAGATAACTAGTTTGCTTCGCTCTCTTTGTCACACTGCTGTGCGAACGCAGAAGCCACACATACAGGAACGCTTTTTTCAACACAGTCGATAACAGCTTGTGCGTGAGTGATGCGTTCTGCATTGGAAGCAATTCCTATTTTGGGATCGGAAACAGAGTTATCCCATGTGGAAATTGCAAAATCAAAAAGATAGTTGAAGAACTGTGGAATTAAAAACGCAGCAAGTATCTGCTGGTGACGAGGACGATTACGATTCAAATAAGCACTTAACGGATAAAGCAAAGGAGAAACGATCGTTGAGTAGATAACTTTTTTTGCAGATTCCTGAAAGCGGATGGAATTCACTTTCATTTGCCAGTAAGCTTGTGCTGCTTTTTTGTTTGCTTCTTCACTGAGGAAGAAGGTGTTGTAGGGATAGGTTTTGTTGATGAACTTTTCAAAAGCCCATTCCCACTGGGATGATAGTTTCTGTTGGAACGTTGGAGTTTGCGTAGTGTTTGAAGCAAATACACTGGATGCAGTTAAAGAGAATAATAAACAAAATCTTGCAAAAAAATTCATATAGGACTCCGTTTTGATGAATGAGTTCTATATAATAAGGAAGGGCTTATAAGAAGTCAACGGCGGGTTTTTTTGTTAATCATATCTGTATCTTAACTCACACACTAGGGAATTTATTCCCGCTTCAGGAGCTATCGAAGCGTCCAATAAAAGAGCTACAATATCAATAAGACTAAGGTTTTTTATTCAATCCAAACAGGGTGTTTATGCTTCCTATTAAAGAAGTCGGTCGCTATGGCTATTTAAAATTCGCTCTCGTGGCTTTTGGGAACCCTCTTACATTTGTGATCTACGAATTCTTTGTCTTCTTTATGGATCTAAGCATGAGCCTGCTACCTTTGTTTTTTGTTTTCGCGATACCGGCCCATTATGCTTGGTTCAAATTCGAACTCTCTATTATTCAAAAATATAAGAAGATCAATGTACCAGCTTTTTTGTCTGCAAATCTCTCTACCAATTTTTGTTGGATAGGTTTCTTAGGTTTTATATCGAATTTTTTTGCTAGTATATTTCGTGCAGAACTAGGTGGCATCCTCATTCCTGTATTTCTGATCTTTTCGATGATTGAGCTGGTTGGAGCGGTTAAAGGCAAATTTGGCAATGAACCTTCGGAATATCAACCTAGCGAGCGACAAAAAATTACTCTTAGAACATGGGATCGTTCTACTTATTTGAAAATCATAATGGTTGCGATTGGAAATCCCATCATTTTTTGGATGTATGCAAATTTCTTTTTAAGAAGGTTTTCTGGAAATTCGTGGTTCTACCCTTTCTATAATACTGCGGACGGGTATAGATTGAATTTGTTTTTCTTCGTGATATTCGCATTAATATTTCAAATAGGGTGGCTGTCATTAGAGATATTTGCTCTTAGTCTGATCAAGAATCTCAACAGGAATGTTTTCTTATCTGCAAATCTATCTCGCAACTTTTGTTTAGTTGCTGCGCTTGGCATATTAAACGTGTGTGTTTGGGGTATTGTCGGTGTCGATTTAACTTCGTATGGGCTTGTGTATCACTATTTAGGGCCTTTGCTTTCTTTGGCTTTTATAGCTCTCACAGGTTTTGAAATCAGCAAAGTGCTAACAGGCAAATTCGATATAAAATAAGGAATTCAAAATGTTTCCACTCCATAAAGCAGGCTCTCACCCATTTTTGAGATTTGCTATAGTAGCGATCGGACATCCCATGATTTTTCTTCTTTATATCGCGCTCTACTCTTCCTTTAAAGATAGTGTTTTCAACAAAATCCCCTTCAAAGCTTTTGTTCGTGTTGAAACGAATGTTGATAGAATAAACTTATGGATGTACGCAATCTTTGCATTTTTTGTATATTATGTTTGGCTACAGCTGGAACTTCTTATCTTTCGTTTGTTCAAAAAGATCAACGAGCCTGCTTTTCTAGCCGCGAATTTATCGGCTAATTTTATATGGATAAGTTCTTTGAATATTTTTTTCAACTTAATCGTTTGGGTGGTCCATGGAATGGAAGGGAACATTTTTGGATTTATAATTGTCCCCGGACTCATCTTGTTGTCTATAGCTATGCTAGTTTTTTCTCTGATCCCAATAAAAAGAGCTATTTCAGGAAAATATGTCTAATTTTCATTATAGGACTTGGGAAATGAAAGCAGCTACTTATGCTCTGTTTCTGCTGAAATTGTCGTAATATGAAACCCAACACAACGGATACCATCTTGCTTCAGAATTTTAACCATCCCTTCCACATGTTCCCTACGGTCATCTACAAACACCACTATGAAATCTCTCTGATGAGGCGCTCTTACGAGATCCAAGAGATTCATATATTGATTGCCTTTATGATGCAAAGCACTGATTCCACCACGTCCTACTATGTAAATTCCATTGTGGAATAGTGCAGGTTCGGGAGGAAGATCTAAAGTAGCTTTGTGTCCATCGAAAGGAGAATAAAGAGAGAAATCAATTCCAAACGATGCAAGTTGTTTCACAGTTACAGATTCCAAAACGGGTTCTCTAGCTGTGTGAGCCATACTCGGATGACCCTCCTCGTGTTTTTCGTTCAACCAACTTACAAAATCAGGATCTACGAGTTTGTAAGGAACCTGACCATATACTCCCGATACAACTTCGTTCCATTCATCCACTGCGCTACGATAGGCTCGTTGCTTAGCATTTTCTGGATCGGATTCTTTGAACATGCGAAGATATTCATTTTTTGCTTGGTAGTAGAAACCATCTGTTGCACGATATGCAAGCTCTATAAAGTTAATATCAATATCATCCAAATCAGGAGTAAGAATGGTGTTGTCTATATCAAACACAAGATGGATCTTGCTTCGGGGTTTGCTTTGAGAAAGAGTATTTAAATGTGCATCGATTTCACGGAATTTCTGAATGGTGTAAATTTCTAATTCTTCTTTTTGAGTTTCCTGAACATGCGAACACTCACCTTCTTTGATATGTGTGGAATAAGCAAGGTTCGAAACTAAAAAAACAGAACTGAGCAAAAGCTTAATTTTCACAAAAACTCCAAGTGTTAAATGAATTTTCATAAGAGTGAAGCTAGTAGCATGGAGAGAATGGCGTGACCAGAGAAAGTGTTAGGCGAGGAACTTACTTTATTCGCTTTATATTTTCTGGATACTGCACTTGGATTTCATTACCCAACCTTGTGGTTATATTGAAATAAGGATCGTTTGTATAAAGAGCGTGAACTTTATTTTCAAAATCGTTTTTATCTTTCACTTGTTTTTTGAAAATATCGGAAAGAGTGCGTTTGTCGAATTCCTTCTCTGCTTTTTTCTCTCTCGCTTTCTTAGCCTTATCCGATTCTCCCAGTTGAGGCTCATAGAATTCTGCTGCAACAAGCGCTTTCAAATCCTTCGACTTTCCGATTTTCTCCGATCTGTTGTTTGAATCCGAAGCACCTAAGCTATCTACGAATTCCAGACCGTGTCTTAAATTGTCACTATCCACACCTATACCCACTTCTTCGGGTTTGAAGTATGTGTACCAAGGTCCGTTCTCTTCGAATTGAAACCTTCCGAAAAGAATAGTGCTTTTTCCTCCCTGTAAAGCAGAAACAGCAGGACCACCATCTTCTATGCGCAGATCAATTCCCCACTGATGAGCGTTAATGAGATCTTTTTGAAGAAGATGGGAAGAGCGGCGTATGGTTCTTCCCTTTGCCGTTCTGTTGTATACGTGAGTACTGGAATAGCGATCCACATTGTAACGGGAATTTTCATCATCTGCATGCTCAAGAATATTCGCAAGATCATTCAAAGTCTTGTTATTCAATTCTGCGTTGCTGAAAGAAAAATATCCGAGAAGGAATTTATATAATTTGGATTCGGGATCTTCGATGCTAAAGGCAACAGATTTTTCGGGATGATCTGCAAGAGAACCGTGCGTTCTTGCAACAGCAACAACTAAAGAAAGGTACTTCAAACGAGCGTCTGCTTGTTTACTTGCATCATATTTGGGAAGAAGACTGAGAAAAGCTTTAGAAGCTTGAGTTTGCATAGGAAGGGTGTTGCTTTGCATAGTATTGAAGTTCTGACCATAGAGCATCTGCAGAAATTCCTTTCCTATTTTATCCAGAGCACAGTCTTTTCCACATTGGATGGCAATATGCTGATCGCTTGCTAAATAACTCACAACTGCGAAAAGAAACAATGCTTGCAAACCATAACTTGCATATTGCAACGCAGGACTTTCCGACATCATCCAATCTTGATTGTCTTGGTTCTTCTGCATGTGATCGAGGAATTCGTTATATTCTGTTTCTGTCTTGATGTTCGAAGCAGAGTCATAAACTTTACCAGCCCATTTAAATCGGGAGTTCAAAAGACGGATTACTGCTTTTTTGGAATACTCGTTATCGACTTCGGGGAAAGTTTTCGCTACGAGGTCATTTCTAAACAACCAGTTGCGTGTGTCGAGTGCTAGATTTTTGCTAAGGTCTTCGAATATTGCAAAAGCGTATTTGTTTTTAACCGAAGCTGCAGCTTCATAGAGAAACTGAGGCCAGTCGTAGTATTTTTTTGTGTAATAAGGACTGTGCGATGCGAGAAGAGTGAAAGACTGTTCTGCGAATGAAATATTTGCATGATCCTGATCGTTCATATCTCGTGCAGCAATGGAGTAAGTTGTTCCATAGTAGTTAATGACTTTGGATTTCGACATAAGCAGCTTGAATCTACGCTCCTGAGCTTCTGTTGTTAAACCTGCAGCTTCCATATACGCTTCTGCAGGCCAATCCGTAATGCGTGCTTCTTTGACAAGGGATGTGAAAACTCTCAAAGCAATAGGGCTGCTAACTTTCGCAGCAGAATCGAAAACAAGATCTGCTACCGTCTGGTATTCAAAGTAACTTTGCAAATAGGGATAAGACAGTGCTCCTATTGCTGCAGCTCCTACCAACGCTGCGCCCGTTGTGCTACCTGCAATACCCGCAACTGTGCTTTTTGCACCGGAAAAGATCACACCTGTGCCACCTGCCATTTCTTTAAGAATGCCTTTGAATCCGAGTGTGCGCATTTTCGTAAGTAATAGAACTCCAGACATATTGTTCAAACTTAAGGAAGAGAAGAGACCTGTGAAAGCTTTCAAAGACAGAGTTCCCGCAAAAACATTCTGTGGTGACAGCAGAGACTTGAATGATTCCCATGTTGAAGAAGCCGTGTGTTGAGCTATGTTTGCTAGGCTGTTGCGAAGTTTTTCTGCAGATCTGTAAGGGTTCATCCCCTGTTCCTGAGCGGAGCTTGAAATCAAAGCATTGAGTATAGGGCTCACACCGTCGTAGAGGAAATTTGCACCTGCGTTGAAATTCTTCGTCGTGAGGATGACAAAAATATTATAGTTCGCAATGATAGCTTTGAATGCTTGCAGCTGATCTTCTGTTTGTATTTTGACAACGTTCGCATAAGCAGCAGCAGGCCAATCGAAGCGTTTTGCAGATTTAAGAAGTTCGAGAAATGCTTGGGAAACATATTGGTTTTTATCGTCTTCCGGCATCTTTGCTACCGCTTCGTATACAGAATCTTTCCAGTTGAAACGGTAGGAGATCATTTTTTCAAATATTTCAAATTGCTGTGGTGTTTTTAGAATGTTGAGTGTTCGGTATGCTGTTCTAGGAAAGTCTGTGACGTTGACATGATCGATCATACTTTTGAATAGCGCTTCTTTCCTATCCGAATCGATTTTAGCAGCAGTGAAATAAACGTCGTCTTGCCAATTTAGATACGATTTGTGATCGATAAGATGATCGAACGCACGTTTAGCATGTATGTCCGTAATACGAGCAGCTGAATAGTAAGCATTATCACTCCAATCGAGTCTTCCTTTATTTGCTAAGAGTTTTAGAAACACTTTAAGACCGCAATCTGTAACAATGTCGTCTTTAGCAAGTTGTGCTGCGCGATTTGTCAGTTTATTGGAATCTATGCTGCTTTGCTTCTCTCCACATTCAACCCAGAGTGCTTTAGACAACGATTTGTCGTCTGCAGAAGCAAATAAAGTACTGCTCAAAAATATTGCAATAGAACAAAACAATGCACTTCTGAACATGGCTACCTCGTTAGTTTTTTCCTTATGGAAATTCTAGCACTGTGTTTAGAAGCTGAACAGTTGGGTTTATTTTCCGTCATCCCCAAGGAGCGTAGCGAGTGCCTGGGGATCTGAACTTAGGCAGAGAGTCTGATATAGACATCAAACATTGGATAACGACCAGCTGGTTCCGTTTGAAGAATCTTGTAAACTGATACCTTTTTCCGCAAGGTTTGTGCGTATGCGGTCGCTTTCTGCCCAGTTTTTGGAATCCCGAGCTGTCTGACGTTCCTGAATAAGAGCCAGCAAGTTTTGCTCAGTTAAGTCCAGTTCACTTAGAATTTTTGTTTTATGCAAATTGATAAAATCCAGCGGGCTCTCTTGGAAAAGTCCTAGAGTTCTTCCTTTTTCCCTAAATACGGAAGCCACGGTTTTCAAAAACTGGGAACTTAGTTTCTTTGCACTCAACTGATTCGACCAACGTGCAATATTACTGAGCGTTGCCATAGCCATTGGTGTGTTGAAGTCATCGCACATTGCAGATTCAAATTCTTCGGCCCAACTTAGTATTTGCTGTTCATCTTTTGCAGAAACGGGGCCTTCATCACTCGCAGCATCGAGCATTCCCAATGTTTTGTAGAAATAAAAAAGCCGTTTACGACAGAGAGCAAACACATCCTCACTAAAATCAATGTTCGATGTGTAGTGGTTCTGTAGAAAAGCAAAACGCAAGACTTCAGGATGCCAATTCTTTAAAAAAGCTTGGATGTTTATGGTGTTACCCAAACTTTTCGACATCTTCTGATGTTTGATTGTAAGGAGACCGCTGTGCAACCAATAGCGTGCGAACTCACAGTGATTTGCACTCTCCGACTGTGCGATTTCATTTTCATGGTGCGGAAAGATCAGATCACGACCACCGCCATGTATGTCGAAAGTTTTTCCGAGAAGCATTTTTGCCATTGCGGAACATTCGATATGCCAGCCGGGTCTTCCTCGTCCCCAAGGGCTTTCCCACGAAGCGTCGGGTGTGTTGTCGTTCTTCCACAGAGCAAAATCCAGACTATCGACTTTTTCAGCACCCGCAAGTTCCCTCGTTCCTGAAAGAAGTTCTTCAGGTTTGCGATTGGAGAGCTTTCCATAATCTTTTTTCATATTCACTTTGTAGTAAACGTCACCTTTGTCTGTACGGTAAGCGAATCCACCGTCAATGAGTTCCTGAATCATGGAAATAATTTCGGGAATAGCTTCTGTGACACGAGGTTCGAACGTAGCATCTCTAATTTTGAGAGACTGCATATCCCGTCTTGAGGCAGAAATCATATCATCGACGAGTTTGCGCGGTGATATGCCTAGCTGCGCTGCACGGTTGATAATTTTGTCATCAACATCGGTGTAGTTGCGAACGTAGGTGACTTGGTATCCACAGTGTTCGAGATAACTGCGCATCATGTCGAAAAAAATAGCCTGCATAGCGTGCCCAATATGGCATTCGTCATAAACGGTCACACCGCATGCGTAGATTTTAATATGCCCCTCTTGAAGGGGTTGAAATTTTTCTTTTTTTCTTGTCAGAGAATTGCGCAGATAAATTTGCTTTGCCACAGAACTCGCTCCTTAGAATTTTGTGACGGTTCCCTCTGTCCCTTTAGAATAAGGGACAGAGGGAACCGTCACGAATTATCTACCTTCATTAGTGGAAAACGGCAACACAGTGATTGCGCGCCTCCTTGACCCCGTGATGGACGGCAGATATAATTTAACAAAAGCCTCTTTTAAAATTAGAAAACCTTCGCCAATTTCCTAGCGTTGGAGGAATGATGAAACTCGTCAAATTTCTCAACTCATCACAACTTTTTAAGTTTTGCCAAAAGGTACTTGGCGACCAAAAAGGAAGAAAGGTCCATGACCAGGAAGTGGGGTCTATACTGAATTTCAACCCTTCCGATTGCAGTCATTGGAAAAAGGGTGAAAAAAACGTCAAGTCCGTCTTTGCACTTGAAAAACTTGCAAAGACTCTCAAAGTAGAAATTTCCTTAATTTACGACCTGGCAAGTGGTGCTGTGGGTTTGGATGAAGCGTACTTCGAATTCAACGAAAGCAGAAACTTCGATGCTCATTTCAAGCAAGCTCGATCTCACGGTGACGACATTCTCAACCAAACCCGACAGAAAATTGTTCAGTTCGTAGAAGATCTACAGCACCGAGCGGATTTCAAAACACCACCTCTGTATTTACCCGAGATCTTGCGCTTCTTCCCCTTCATCACTTTTCAGCAGATTGATATGATGGACCGTCTGAGCAGAATTCTGCGAATAAAACCGGGACAGTATCTGATCCAATTTCGAAAGGGAGAACTCAAACCTCAAACACGTATGAGCATTGCCTTAGACCTTGCTCGTATTATTTTAGATGGAGAAAGGGTTCGATTCGAAACAGCATTGGGACCGGTACGGGAAGAAGTTATCGCTTTCGAACGCATGATCTTTGCGGCAGCGTTGCTTTGTCCTCATTCCCTTCTTGCAGGAGAACTCAGTAAAGCGGACCCACGAAAAAACATAGTTTCCGAACTGGCTAGTTTCTTTTGGGTACCCAAGTCCCTTATTGGTTTCCAAATACAGGACTCTA
>Ga0206941_10069_pt1 | contig 31103 bp, 25 predicted proteins | sample Alteio_BWOrgHeat_9_FD_153251 | JGI IMG/M metagenome (GOLD analysis project Ga0206941, IMG submission 153251) | Enriched cells from forest soil in Barre Woods Harvard Forest LTER site, Petersham, Massachusetts, United States -... | ecosystem: Environmental > Terrestrial > Soil > Temperate forest >...
GGTGGCGTAGAGGCCGAGTCCGCTCAAGAAGAGGGCGATGGAGGCGAAGGCGGAGATAAGCAGGGTTTCGAAGCGCTGCGCGCCCGAAACAAGGCGCATCTCCATGGTTTCCGGCGTGAGGAGAAAGAGCGTGGGGTCGATGCTGGCGAGAGCGGCCTGTGCGGGCTTTTCATATTGCATGGGGTCTCCGGCGACGCGGAGCACGACGGCGGGGCGCATGAGCATGGAAGCCTGCGAATAAGGGAAGATGGCCATGGGCCGCGGCGGATCCTGGACGGAGGTTTGCTGGAAGTCGGCCAGCACGCCGATGATTTCACGGTCGTTGCGGCTGGTTGGATCGAGGTCGATGGCCTGGTTGCGGAGCTCGCTCAGGTCAGGGCGGATGTGGCGGCCGATGGGGTTCTCATTCGGGAAATATTTTTTAACGAAGGCCTGATTGACTAACGCGACGAAGGGTGCTTTGGGGTCGTTGTCGGCGGCGGTGAAGGTGCGGCCCTGCAGCATAGGCACGCCGAGGGTTTCGAAGTATCCGGGCTCGGCTTCCCCGATGAAGGTGAAGAGCTGGTTGTCAGGCGGGTTGGGGCGGCCGTCGATCTCGACCGGCGCGCTGGCGTAGGCGCCGTGCAGGGGCGTGGGATATCCGCCGGAGGCGCTGCGGACGCCGGGGATGGCGGCGAGTTTCGGCAGAAATTCCTTGTAGAAGAGAGCCTTTTTCGGGTCGGGATAGCGAGCATGCGTGAGTGGAAGCATGAATCGGAAGAGGTGATCGGGCTGGAATCCGGTTTTGGCGTGACGCACGTTGATGAAGCCACGGATGAGGAGTCCGGAGGCGAGCAGGAGGGCGAAGCCGAGGGCGGTCTGCGCGATGACGAGGCTGTTCTGGAAGTTGTGGGAACGCCCGCCGGTGGTGCTGTGGCTTTGCTCGCGCAGCGATTCGATGGGGGAGACGCGGGTGAGTTTCCACGCCGGGACGAGGCTGCTTAGGATAGCGCAGAGTATAGAGATAGCGACGGTAAAGGCGAGGACGCGGCCGTCGATTGCGACTTCGCCGATGCGCGGGATGTCGTCGGGGACGAGCGGCAGGGCGGTGCGCAATAGACCGTAAGCGAGGATGATGCCGATGGCTCCTCCGGCGATGCCGAGGACGAGAGCTTCGATGAAAAGCTGCTGCCAGACGCGCCACGATGAGGCACCGAGAGCGGCGCGGAGAGCGATTTCGCCACGACGCTTCATGGTGCGGGTGAGCATGAGTCCGGCGACGTTGGTGCAGACGATGAGCAGCACGGCGAGGACGGCGGCCATGAGCAGGAGCAGGGCGGGACGCATGTCTCCGGTAATGTCGGCTAGCTTGGACTGGATGAAGACGGAGGTGAGGTAGCGGTCTTCGGAGTAGGTCTGGGCCAGGCTGGACTGGATGGTGCTGAGGTCGGCGCGGGCCTGCTGCTGCGTGATGCCGGGCTTGAGGCGGCCTATGATTTCAGCGAATCCGCTGTCACGCTCTTTGCCGCGCGGCGCGGAGCCGTCGAGGAAGTAGCCAAAGCTGGTCCAGAGATCGGCTTGGTCGTTGCCGCGCGGTTCAAGGAGGCCTTTGGGCATGACGCCGACGATGGTGAAGGGCTGGTCGCTGACGAGGATGGGCGTGCCAAGGACGTTCCGGTCGGCGGCGAAAAGGCGCTCCCAGAGACCGTAACTGAGGATGACGACATGATGGCCAGCCTGGTCGTCATCTGGAGTGAAGTTGCGGCCGAGGATGGGTTGGACGCCGAGGGCATCGAAGTAGTTCGCGGTGACGCGACAGATGGGGAGAACGGCGCCGTCCATGCCATTGGCGCGGCTGATGAGGCGCCCATCGCCGGCATAAGCTGCGAGTTGTGTGAAAGTGTGGTTGCGGTCGCGCCAATCGAGGTAATTGGGGTAAGAGGTTCCTCCGTGGCTCGGTGATTGGCCGGGGTGCGCTTCTTCGGTGTAGGCGGCGACGAGCTGATCGGGCTGCGGGAGAGGTAGCGGTTTCAGCAATACGCCATCAATGAGGCTATAGATGGCAGTGGTGGTTCCAATGCCGAGAGCGAGGGTGAGGATGGCGGTGAAGGCGAAGCCCGGCGATTTGCGCAGCTGGCGCAGGGCGAAGTAGAGATCGGAGCGCAGGGAGGCGAGCATGATGGGCGGCAACGGTGTGGCTCAAACGTAGCACGCATGGCCGTGCGGAAGGCTCATTCGGCACTGATTTGCGCATCACGGGGAATGTTTTTGGTAACAACGCATCATTTTTAGTGCATTTTTTTGCTGGGAAATAGCTGCTCTGTCGTGCGAAAATTTCATCCCATGTCTTTATTGGGTCGAGGTTTGCATCTATGGCGTCTACGGTTTGGAAAGGCTATGTCTCGTTTGGGCTGATTTCGGTGCCCATCCGCCTGTTTGTGGCGGCACGCGAGGAGCATGTCGGCTTCAATCAGATTCACAAGGAATGCGGGACGCGGGTGAAGCAGCAGCTTTATTGTCCGCATGATGAGCGCGTGGTGGAGCGGAGCGAGCTTGCCAAGGGCTACCAGGTGGATAAGGACACCTATGTGCTGGTGACGGAGGACGAACTAAAGTCACTTGAGGCCGAGTCGTCGGAATCGATGGAGATTCAGCAGTTTGTAAAGCTCGATGAGGTCGATCCGGTTTACTACCAGACTTCGTACTACACCGTTCCCGAGGATCCGGGCCGGAGGGCGTATGCGCTGATTCTGCAAGGCATGGAGCAGCTGAAGCTGGGCGCGATTGCGAAGATTACGCTGCATCAGCGGGAGCAGATTGTGATGATTCGCCCGTACGACAAGGGGCTGGTGCTGCATACGCTTTACTATCCGGCTGAGGTGCGCGAGATTGCCGAGTATGGGCATGACGGTGCGGACCTGAAACTGCAGAAGGCGGAGGTCGACCTGGCGGAGCAGTTTATGAAGCAGCTGACGGCGAAGTTCGATCCGAGCCAGTTCAAGGATGAATATCAGACGCGGGTTGAGGAACTGATCGAGCGCAAGGAAGCGGGGATGGCGGCGAAGTCGGATAAGCAGCCGAAGAAGAAGCTGGCTCCGGTGATTAATCTTATGGACGCGTTGAAGAAGAGCATGGAGCAGCAGGAAGAGGCGGCGGGGAAGAAGGAGCCTCAGCGGGAGACGGTTGCCGCGAAGTCTACGGGACGGAAGAAGAAGGTAGGTTAGACGGGATTCCTTCGGCTCGCTCAGGACAGCTTTACGTTGGTCGTCAGAATGACGCTGGAGTGGGTTCGTGCTATCACACATCTCTGCGAGATGTGGGACACCCGACATCTAGTAAGTCTTATAGTGAGCGAGAATCTCGTTCTGGCTTGTGCCGAACGGGATTTTTATTTGTGGTCGGCTATTTCTTTGCCAGGATGTTGCCGCCGAAGCGGAAGGATGGGCCTACTGAGACGCGGGTGGTCCAGCGGCTGTCCTTGAGCAGGTCGTTGAAGAGGTGGTTGTAGACCTCATCGACCTGTACGCGCAGGGCCAGGTGCCGGGAGGCGTTCCAGTCCACGCCTCCGCCGAAGCCGTAGAAGCTGGCCCAGCTGATTTTGTGGCCGGACGGGGCCAGTCCCTGCACGATGAGGGCGGCGATCGGGTCGCCGGGGTGCGGAGTGGCTACTTCGCGAATGGCGCCGAGATCGGGCCGGACGAAGATGGTCACGGGAACATAGTGGCGGATGGTCAGTTCCGGGCCTGCGGCGAAGGTCTGCGTGGTCGAGCCGGTGGGCACCGAGAGCTGATAACCGGGCGGCAAGAGACCCTCCAGGGCCAGGTCGTTGAGCGCGGTGGCAATTTGCAGCTGGGTGGTCATGGTCAGCAGACTGGGATAAAGCGAGTTATGGCCGCTGACGTTCGAGTAGTCGAAACCAATGGCCATCTTTGGGGTTGCGTTGTATCCGGCCTGAATGTGGAAGCCGTGTTCGTCGAGGTTGAGGTCAGGCGTGGTGAAGTAGGTGTAGCCGGCGTACAGGTCGAAGCGCTCAATGTCCTTTTGCTGAGCTGAAGCGGAAGTGGCGAGAGCGAGGGCTAGACAGGCTAGGGCAAAAGGCACGGTGCAGCGGATGAGCGGTTTTCCGGGCATTGAGGTCTCCTGACGGCAAACGGGTGGAGGGCAAAAAAAATGCCTTACCAAAACAACGAAGCTTAATGATGGAAGGGAAGAGTTGGCAAGTATTTGTCGCGGTTCGCGACAGGCCAGATCCTAGATTGTTACCGAATGAAGAGAACGCGCTGCCTGCGTTCCGGTCCCACCCGTTTCCTGATGTCCGTCAACTTCTAGCCTTCCCGGGAAAGCCTTGACCACTGCCAGAGGCCATCTGTGACTTCTGAGGGCAGACGATGGCCCATCTGGCGGGCAAGCATCACGATTTGTCCCCGGTGATGGCCTTCGTGGGCAATGAAGTAGCCGAGAACGTGGCCGACGTCGAGGGGAAGGTTGCGCCACACATACGACGACGTGGCAGGAATGCTTCCCCCCTGATCACAGCCGAATTTCAGGAGGTTCAACATACCTGTGCCGCTAAGCTGCAGCGCGGAGATAAGATCCTCTGGTTTCACCTTGTACCGGTCTACAAGGCGCGGTACCGCGATGCCGTGTGGTTTGCCGAGCGTCTTAAGCCACATGCAACGGGAGTTGTGGAAGTGAACAGCGAGCATCCGCATTGTGCGACGTGGCGCTCCGGGAATTTTGGCCTCCCAGAGTTCGGGGGGCAGGTGCTCAACCAGAAAGATGGTGACGCGGTTGTTCGTTTCCCACGCGTCGAGGATGGTATTTTGCAGGTCAAGTGAAGGCATGATGCTCTTCGCAGTAAAAACGCTGAGGGTTCTATGTCAGCGTGGACGACGCGGCGATTATACCGCCCTCAACTCTTAAAAACTGGAGGCGCTCTTGGCAATGCGCCGCATCAGGTGGAAGTAGCGCATGGCATAGGCCACATCCTGCAGGATCTGGGCCTTGAGTGCTTCGGGCGAAGAAAAGCGCATTTCGGCGCGAATGCGTTTCAGGAAGGTGAGTTCGAGAGGGGTGTTTTCCGTCAGCGCGACGGGGTGGAAATCGAGCAGGTGCGATTCCACGGCGAACGAGGGCTCGCCAAAGGTCGGGCGATTGCCTGCGTTGGTGACCGCGTTGAAGGTGGGCGCGTCGGGACCATCGCCGATGGTCATCTGTGTGATGTAGACCCCGTTCGCCGGGAGGAGTTCGGCATAGGGGGCGAGGTTGATGGTGGGCACGGTGCGTTCGGTGCCGATGCCGCGTCCGCGAGCCGGGGTGGAGAGGATGGAGAATGGGCGGCCGAGGAGGGCCCTTGCGGAGGTCATGTCTCCGGCTGTGATGCGCTGGCGAATCTGGCTGCTTGAAACGGGCAAGCCGCGGACGGTGCGTAAGTGATGCGCGCCGACGGTGAATCCGTAGACACGGCCCAATTCGATGAGTTCGTTGATGCCGGCCTGCGCTTGATAGCCGAAGCGGAAGGAGTCTCCTTCATGAACTTCGACGGCGTGCAGGCATTGATGCAGCACATCGCGCACGAAGGTTTCGGCGGGCATGTGGGAAAACTCTTCGGTGAAGCGCAGGACGACGGTGGCATCGAGACCTGTTTCCGAGAGCAGGCGCAGGCGCTCGGGCATAGTGGTGATGAGGCGCGGCGCAAGTTCGGGGCGCAGGACGCGGACCGGGTGCGGGTCGAGGGTGACGGCGATGCATTTAGCGCCGAGTTCGTGAGCGCGATTGCGCGCGTGCTCGATGATCCAGCGATGGCCGCAGTGGACGCCGTCGAAGTTGCCGATGGCGATGACGGTGGGGCCATAGTTGGCGGGGACCTGGTCGAGAGCGCGGAAGACTTGCATGGCTATAACTCGAAGGGGATGCGCAGGCCGTCATAGGCGAGGCGGACGTGGGGCGGCAGTTCGCTTTCGGTCTCGGCATGGAGCAGGTCGTGCGCCATGTGCGTGAACCAGGCGCGGCGCGGCTGGAGGCGGTCGATCCACATCATGGCCTGATCGACGTTGGCATGGCTGGGGTGTGGCGCCTTGCGCAGAGCGTCGATGATAAGGACGTCGAGGTTTTCAAGCAGCGACAGGCTCGCGTCGGGGATGATGTTCATGTCGGTGAGATAGGCAGCGCTGCCGAAACGGAAGCCAGCGATTTGCTGTTCGCCGTGGATGAGCGGAATGCGCTGGAAAGCGGCTCCGTGAATGACGATGGACTCGTGGCCTTCGATGCGGTGCATTTTAACGCGGGCGCGCGTGGGGTATTTGGATTCGGCGGAAAAGGTGTAGTCGAAGGTTTTTTCGATGATGCGCGCGCTGGATTCGTCGGCATATAGGGGCATGTGGCCGTTGGGATGATGGAAGGTGAGCGGGCGCAGGTCGTCGAGGCCGAGGATATGGTCGGCGTGTGAGTGCGTGTAGAGCACGGCGTCGATGTGGCGGATTTTTTCGCGTAGCGCTTGCTCGCGAAAATCGGGGCCGGTGTCGATGAGGATGCAGTGGCTGTCCCACTGAACGGCGACGGATGCGCGCGTGCGGCGGTCACGCGGATCGGCCGAGGTGCAGACGCGGCATTCGCATCCGAGCGTGGGTACGCCCATGGAGGTGCCGCTGCCGAGGATGGTGAGAGTGGCTTGCATCTGGTTAACGCAGGATTTGAGGTTCCTAGTTTAAATTTGTGATTCCCACCCTATCGCAAAAGCGCGATAGGATGGGGCACCCTTTTTCGTGCTGTTGCTTGGGAAAGCAGATTCTTCGTCGCGCCGCTCCTCAGGATGACAATCCTGGGTAGTGCTTTTGCTGATGGTCACTTTTTCTTCGGCGGTGGTTGATGTGCGGCTTTGGCGATGGCGTTGGTAATTTCGACGAACATCATGCGGAGGTCGAAGAGCGCGTTTTGTAACAGCTGTTGTTCCTTTTCGGTCAGGTTGCCCTTTGTTTTCTCCTGCAGGATGGCGAGCATGTCGATGCTCTGGCGCGCGCCGACGATGTCGATGCGAGGCTGCTGTCCTTGTTCCGTGCCTGCGCCCATGGCCATGATGGCGGAAAAATACATGGACTGGATGACGTGCTCGAAGGTTGTGTCAGGCGCGGCTTCGCCTCCGGCGTTGGCCTGGCGCAGCATGCTGTCGATCTCGCGCGACGATTGCTGATATGCGGCGTGCCCTTCGGCAGATTCCTCTGCCGAAGGGCCGGCGAGAGCTTCTTCCTGTGGAGTTGCCTCAGCAGGCTCCGGCTCTTCCTGTTTCGGGAAACTGATGACGCGCGCGGTGTTATCGGCAGGTGTTGAGGCGGAGTCCTGCTCGGTTGCGGCTTCGTCGCGGGGATCGCCTTCGAGGGTAAATTTGCGGCGGTCAGTGACGGTGAATGATGAGGGTTTCTCGTCCATAGGTCCTTTTCCTGCTTAACGGTTCTCGGTTCAGGGTAGTGCGGGAGGTGAGTCGAGCGGTATGGCCCGGCCTCCGGGATAGGTGATGACAGCCTTGCGTTCCAGGGCTTCGACGCGGATGAAACCGAGAGCGAAGGTGCGAGGTAGGCCGGGCAGAGCGTAGTGCGCGGCGCTGGTGATTTCGCCGACGGGCTTGTCTTCGCCCTCGACGCGAAGCTCGGTTCCGGCTGCGGGCGTGGGGCCGCATAGTTCGAACTGACGCACGCTGCGGTGGACGGTGGCGCGGGAACGGATGCGCTCGACGATCTCCTGACCTAGGTAGCATCCTTTGTCAAAGTTCAGGGCTCGGCTCTGGTTGGTTTCCTGCGGGAGATAGCGATCGCTTATGTCGATGCCGTATCGTGGCGTGCCTTCGAGGATACGCAGGAGCTCGAGCGCGGCAAAGCCTGCGGGCGCGGCTCCAACTTGGGTGAGGATGCGCCAGAGCTCTGCCAGGTGCTCGGTCGCGAACCAGAGTTCGAATCGAGGAACAAGAACGCTGAAGGCCTGGACGATGGTGACTGGGATGCCTTGCAGCGCTGCGGGGACGAAAGCCAGTGTTTCCGGGATGGGCAGGCCCAGCGCACGCAATATTTCAGGTGCTTGCGGGCCGGCTAAGCCAAGAGTTGTGGTTGTTGCGTCTAACTCATGTAGCTCCACGTCGTCCATGATGATGAAGTGGTCGAGGTGGGCGAAGAGACGAGGCGCCTGATAGCGATCGGTTTCAAACAGAAGATGGTCGGCAGCGCGGAAGACGTATCCATCGCCCTGAATGCGGCCCTGCGCGTTCAAAATCAGGGTATAGTTTCCGTAACCCTGGGGCAGCGATTGCACCGTGTTGGTGACCATGCCGTTCAGCCAGCGGACGCGGTCGTCGCCGGTAATGCGGATGCGGGTGAGGTAGCCAAGATCATAGGCGGCGGCAGTATGGACAAGCGAAGCCAGTTCGGATTCGGCGCCGGTGAAAACGCGAGGCGAAATGCGCCCGAGGTGCATCTGAAGGTCAGATGCGGGGGACAACGCCGCCAGCGGGGTGAGGCCGGTCTCGGCGATTTGCGGCATTTCGCTCATAAGAAAATTATAGCCTTCGAGGCGAGGCCGGGTTCGATATGAGAAGAAAGCTAGAAATGAAGATGACAAAGCAGTTAGTTCTGGTAATGGCGGCGGCTGTGGTGGTGTGCGCGGCGCAGACCCCCACCAGTACGACGGTCCCCAACGCCCCGCCGCAAGGCATGCATATCAATCCGACGCAGGCGAAAGAGCTCTTCGGCTCGGTGGGTGTGATCCTGAAGTTTGCTTCTGAAGACAGCAAGCTGCCGATTAAACATGAGGTAAAGCGCAAGCTGACGACACGTGAGGCGGTGGAGAAATACCTGGTCGAAAAGATGAACGACGACAAGGACGCCAAGCGCATGGAGCGGTCGGAGATCGTTTTGAAGAAGTTTGGCCTTCTGGACCGCGACTTTCAGCTGCGGCCATTTCTGCTGCAGTTGCTGACGGAGCAGATTGAGGCCTACTACGATAGCAAAACAAAGACGGTGAACCTGCTGGACTGGGCTACTCCGGATACGCAGAAGCCGGTGCTGGCGCACGAACTGACGCATGCGCTGCAAGACCAGCATGTGGATCTGGACAAGTGGGAAGACGGAACGAGCGACGACTTATCGCGCAATGTGAAGCAGGACAACGAGCATATCCAGACGGATGAACGGGACACGGCGCGAGAAGCTGTGCTTGAGGGGCAGGCGATGGCCGTATATGTGGATTATGCTCTGGCGCGCTCGGGGAAGAGCCTGCTGACGGCTCCGGATGTTGTGGACAACCTGACCGACAACACGGATACATCGGATTCACCGGTGATGACGCGCGCGCCGCTGGTGCTGAAGGAATCGATACTGTTTCCTTATCAAGACGGGTTGAAGTTTGAGCAGGCGGTGCTGAAGGACGAAGGACAAGCGGGCGCGTTTGCCGGCGTGCTGGATCGTCCACCGGATTCGAGTTACGAGATCATGAATCCGCACGCATATATGCGGAAGCGGAAGGTGCCGGTGCTGCAAATGCCGGATGTGCACTCGCTGCTGGATGCAAATTACGACCCCTATGATGTGGGTGTGATGGGACAGCTGGATGTGCGCATGTTGACGGAGCTGTTTGGTGGTCCGGAGACCTCTACGGCGTTGACGCCGGCGTGGGATGGCGGCATTTACTACGCAGCGCAAAGCAAGAAAGCGAAAACCGATGCGGAGAAAGACTCAACGGCATCGGTTGCGCTCTTTTATCTTTCGCAGTGGAAGTCGCCACAGGCCGCGCAAGCCTTTACCAAAATGTACGCGGATGAACTGGGCAAGAAGTATTCCAATGTTACGCGGGATACCAATGACGAGGCCGATCGGACCGAGCAGATCTATAACACGAGTGAAGGGCCGGTTGTGCTGACGACGAGCGACCGGATGGTCTTTGTGAGCGAAAGCTTTGACCTGACGACAGCGCGGAAACTGGCTTTTCTGGTGATGGGCGCGCAGGACAACGATGAGGCGAACCAGGCGGCGAGATTCAATGTGCCCTCAAAAACCTCGCCGGGCGCGGAACTCAACGCCAGCATGGTGCATTTCTTCTCCGCCTGCGGAGTGATACGGGCTGCGCTGCCGCATTAAGCCGCTCCATTTATACTGAATTCTTCGCATCATTGCGATTTCATTCAAAGGTGCGACGGAGTTCGGTTTGCAGCAAGCAGAAATTGGAATCATCGGGGGCAGCGGGCTTTACTCGATGCCCGGTCTGACCAACACGCGCGAGGAGCGCGTGGAGACGCCGTTCGGCGAGCCGAGTGATGCATTTGTTCTGGGCGATCTGGAAGGGCGCAAGGTAGCGTTTCTGGCGCGACATGGGCGCGGGCACAAGCTGCTACCGTCGGAGCTGAACTTTCGCGCGAATATCTATGCCTTGAAGAAGCTGGGGGTGGAGCGCATTCTCTCTGTCTCCGCTGTTGGATCGCTGAAAGAAGAGCACAAGCCAACGGACTTCGTCGTTCCCGACCAATTCATCGACCGCACGTTTCATCGCGAGTCGACTTTTTTCGGCAATGGCATCGTGGCGCATGTTGCGTTTGGCGATCCGGTCTGTGCGACCGTCGCCAAGGCGATTACTGATGCCTGCGCTGCCTCCGATGTAGTGAGCAAGGCGGGCGGGACGTATGTCTGCATGGAAGGTCCGCAGTTTTCGACGCGCGCTGAGTCGAACCTCTATCGCAGCTGGGGCGCGGACGTGATTGGCATGACCAATCTGCAGGAAGCGAAGCTCGCGCGCGAGGCCGAGATCTGTTACGCGACGATGGCGATGGTGACCGACTACGATTGCTGGCGTGAAGGCCACGATGACGTGACGGTCGAGCAGATTGTGGCGGTGCTGAACCAGAACGCGGCGAACGCAGCGAGGGTGGTGCGCGCCGCGGTGGCTGCGATGCCCAAGGACCGAAGCTGCGCCTGTGCAACGGCTCTGCAATATGCAATTCTCACGAATCCGGCCGCGATTCCAGCCGAGACGCGTGAGCGGCTCGATCTGCTGATAGGCAAGTACCTCAATAAATAGAAGACAGGAAGATTATGGCGATTCTGGTTGTGGGAAGTGTTGCGTTCGACAGCATTGAGACTCCATCAGGTCATGCGGAGCGCTGTCTGGGCGGTGCGGCGACTTATTTCTCCCTGGCTGCGAGCTACTTTACCGATGTGCGCGTGATTGCGGTTGTCGGCGAAGATTTTACTGCGAGTGAAGAAGATGTGTTCAAGAGGCGCGGCATCGACACGCGCGGCATCGAGCATGTCGCGGGCAAGAGTTTCTTCTGGCGCGGCTCGTATTTGAAGAACCTGAATGAAGCGCAGACGCACGAGACGCAGCTCAATGTGTTCGAGACGTTTTCGCCGAACGTTCCCGCAGAGTATGCCGACTCGGAATTTCTTTTTCTGGCAAACATCGATCCTGTGCTGCAAGAGAATGTCCGCAAGCAGATGCCGCGCGTGCGCCTGGTCTGCGGCGACACGATGAACTACTGGATCAATGACCATCGCGAGAATTTGGAAAGAGTATTGAAGGGGCTGGATGGCTTGCTTATTAACGACGGCGAAGCCAAGCTGCTGGCGAAGGACGCGAACCTCGTGCGCGCGGCGGAGAAGATTCTGGCGTCGGGGCCGAAGAGTCTTGTAGTGAAGCATGGCGAATACGGGGCCACGGCATTTTTCGGCGACAGACTATTTCCCAACGACGCGAAGCGCATGTCTGTTCCGTTTCGCGCGCCTGCTTTGCCGCTCAGCGAAGTCGTCGATCCTACCGGGGCCGGCGATTCTTTTGCCGGCGGATTCTTCGGCTATTTGGCGTCGCAGAAAGAAGTCACTCCGAGCGCGTTCAAGCGAGCGATGTTCTATGGCGGCGTGATGGGGTCGTTTGCCGTGGAGCGGTTTGGCACGGAACGGCTGCAGGCATTGACGCGCGAAGAAATTGACCAGCGCTTTGTGCTCTTCCGCGAGTTGTCTCATCTTGATTGAAACTGAAAAAGAAGCGCCTTCACTTTCGCAGGAGACGCGGCTCGTAGCCCTCGCAGCGCTGGTGCTGTCTTTCATCGCGCTGGCATATTGTCTTCAGCACGGTATGCTACTGCTCTATGGCGATGCGGTTGCGCACATCAACATTGCGCGGCGCGTTTTCGACTCGTTGAACCCTGGCTTCCGGCAACTTGGCTCCGTGTGGCTGCCTCTGCCTCATCTGCTGCTGCTGCCGTTTGTGCAGAAGATGGCGTGGTGGCAAACGGGGCTGGGTGGCGCATGGCCTTCGATGGTGTGCTACGTCGCAGGCTGCGCCGGTATCTACCGGCTGGCGCGGATATGGGTGCGTCCTTTGGCGGCTGTAATTGCCGCGATGATTTACGGGCTGAATCCGGGACTGCTCTACATGCAGACCACGGCGATGACGGAGCCGCTGTTTCTCGCAGAGATGGTCTGGAGCGCGCTGCTAGTCGCGGAGCACGGACGCGCGCTGAAAGCCGGCGATCAGAGGCGGGCATCGCGCTTTCTGGTTGCGGCTGGGCTGGTGCTGGTGGGCGCGGTGTTCACGCGCTACGACGGATGGATTTACGCCGCATTTGCCTGGCTGGTGGTGGCCTGGGGAATGCGGCGGCATCTGCGCGAGCGGGTGGGCGGGGCATTTGTTTTGTTCACGGCGCTGCTGGTTGCCGCTCCACTGTTGTGGCTTGCTTACAATGCGAAGCAGTTTGGCGATCCGCTGGATTTTATACGCGGACCCTATTCCGCAAAGGCGATTGATGCGCGCACGACGAAGCCGGGGTCACCGCATTATCCCGGATGGCATAGCATGCGCGTGGCCGCGCTGTATTTTTTGAAGTCGGCAGAACTGGGCGCGATTGCGCGGTGGGAGAATCTTCTGCTGTGGCTTTCCATTGCCGGAACGGGAATTGCCGCCTGGAAGTGGCGCGGAAGGGGGATCGCGGCGGCGCTGCTGTTGTGGATACCGCTGCCGTTCTATGCCTACTCCATTGCTTACGGGTCGGTGCCGATTTTCATACCGCTGTGGTGGCCGCACTCCTGGTACAACGTGCGCTACGGGATGGAGATGCTTCCGGTTTTCGCGCTCTTTCTAACGGTTTTTATCGATGAGTGCTCTGAATGGGCGGCAAGGCGCTGGTCGAGATCCGATCTTCTGGTCTTTTTCGTTGCGGCGGTCCTGATCGTTGCGAACGGCGTGGTGCTGATGCGGGCCCGTCCGCTGGTGCTGCAGGAGGCGGTGGCAAATTCCCGCACGCGGATTCCTTTTGAGCAGGCGCTGGCCCGAGCGCTTGAGATCATGCCGAAGCAGGGAATGATTCTGATGTATACGTCCGAGCATCCCGGGGCGCTGCAGAGCGCGGGGATTCCGCTCAAGCGCACGATCAACGAAGGGGACTACTACCAATGGCCCGGGGCGCTGGAGCATCCGGCGCAATCGGCGGCTGTGGTAGTGACGACGGATGGCGACGCGGTCGATCGCGCAGTGGCGGCGCACCCTGAGGGGCTGACAATGGTTGACGTAATTTGTTCCACCGGTCAACCCTGTGCGCGCATTTATCTTGCGAAGTGATAGCATCACGCTCAAACGGCGATGACGTACACACTCTTGATGGTCGACGAACCCGGTCGCATGCTGAGCTTCAATGGTCTGGAGGAGGCGATTCTTACAGGCGGCGCGGCCGGACGTCTCCTGCTGGCAGCCTTTCTCGGGGGCGTGATTGGCATTGATCGCGAGTATCACCATAAGCCGTCGGGTGTGCGAACGAATCTTCTGATCTGCTTTGGCGCTGCGCTGTTCACTTTCCTCTCTGCAGTTGTAGCCGGCGCAAACAGCACGAATAAGGGTCAGATCGCTTCCAACATTGTGCAGGGCATTGGATTTCTGGGCGCTGGATTGATTATCCGCAATCGCGATCGCGTGAGCGGGCTCACGAGTGCCGCGACGGTCTGGGCGGTGGCTTCGGTTGGAATGACGTGCGGTGCCGGGCTGTATATTCTCGCGGTTTGTTCTGCAATCCTGGTGTTAGTCGCGCTGGAAGGCGTGGGGTTCCTTGAGAAAAACGCAAACCTCAAATTGTATTCGGTAATTTATGAGGTGCGCGGCAGTGACTCGGACAAGATGACCCTGTCGATTCTGAACGCGATGGACCGGGCTAAACACAGGCTGGTGGGTATAGAGCAGCAGAATATTGGCGAGCTGAATCGGCTGTCCTTCACCGTGTCGACGACACATAAAGGCCATGAGAAGTTTATGGCTACGCTCAATGCTGCTCCCGCAATCGACGAAGTGTTGACATTCCATGATCCGGAGGACGATTGATTCGGTTTGTGAAAGCCCATGCCTGTGGCAATGATTTTCTTATTGTCGATGCAAGAGAGGTAAGTACCGAGCGGAAGCGTGACTGCGCTATAAAGCTGTGCGCCCGCAACACAGGGATTGGCGCGGACGGCATTGAATACCTGGAGTGGACTGGGGAGCGTTCGGGCACGATTTGCCTATTCAATGCGGATGGATCCATCGCTGAGATTTCCGGTAACGGGACTCGCTGCGTAGCCGCGTGGATGGCGTATGAACGTGGGCTTGGGGTTGGCGACAGCGTCTCACTTAAGACGGACGCGGGTCTGCGCGAGTGCAACATCGTGAAGGCAGAAGGAGATTATTTTCAAATAGCCTCGCTCATGGGCGTACCAAAGATTGCGCCACGCACCGTGAAACTGAGTGATGGAGTGGTCGAGGGGATCACTGTTTCGATCGGCAATCCTCACTTCATCGTTTTTGTCGAGGACTCGACCTCCAAGCTTCGAGGAAAACCCTGGCAGCAGATTGGCTACGAAATTTGCTTTCATCCGGATTTCCCGGAGCAGACGAATGTGGAATTTGTGCGCGTGATAAGCGCAAATGAGATCGAGATCCGCATCTTTGAGCGAGGCGTGGGTCCGACCACTTCATCTGGAACAGGAACGTGCGCAAGTGCTGTCGCGACGGTTGCCCATCGCGGTGGCGCTACTCATCTCCTGGTGCTCGCGCCGGGTGGCGAGCAGCAGGTGCAGTGGCTGGGCGGCGAGAGCGAGATTCTGTTGACGGGCCCGGCTGAGTTGATTGCGTCGGGTGAGATATTCGGATGCTGAAGCCGCCTGCGGTTGCGCCTGACGCGCGTGTTGCCGTGATAGCGCCGGCCAGTTCGTCGAAGCCGGAGCGGCTCGCTCGCGGCATGGAAGCCTTACGCTCGCGCGGGTACGATTCGGAGTTCGGCAAGTATGCGCAGGGGCGGCAGGCGCCTTATTTTTCCGGAACCGCGGAACAGCGGCTTGCCGATTTGCACGCTGCGTTTGCCGATCCGGAAGTGCGAGCCATATTTTGTACCCGTGGCGGTTACGGATCGAATTATCTGCTGGAAGATATCAATCTTGACCTGATTCGCGAAAACCCTAAACCGTTGTTTGGATATAGCGACATGACGGCGGTGCAGACATGGCTGCTGGATGAGCTTGGGCTGATTTCATTTCATGGGCCGATGGTTGCCGCCGACTTTGCCGTTGATGATGGAGTGCATGATGCAAGCTTCGATGCGGCGCTCGATGGCGATGCAGTTACAGCCGGTGCTGCCGAAGGGCTTCGGATTCTGCGGCCGGGGCGCGCGCAGGGCGTGTTGTATGGCGGTTGCCTGAGCATTCTGACGGCTTCGCTGGGGACGCGCTTCGCGCCGCAAACGGAAGGCAAGCTGCTGTTTCTGGAAGATGTGGGCGCGAAGCCGTACCAGGTTGACCGGATGTTGCGGCAGATGGTGCTGGGCGAAAAGTTTGATGGAGTGTCTGGGTTTATTTTTGGGGAGATGTTGGAGTGCATATCGCCGGGAACCGGGCTGGAGTTGCTGGAGCAGGTGATTCTGCGCGTGCTGGACTGGTTCGACGGGCCGATCGCCATTGGGTTGCGGTCGGGGCATGTGTCGCGCAGCAATGTGACGCTGCCGTTTGGGATTGAAGCGGAATTGATTCTGGAAGATGAGCCGGTGCTGCAGTATCTGGAGCCGGCTGTGCAGGTTGATTGAGGATGCAGACGAAACATATTCACTCGATTGGAATTTGCGGGACGGCGATGGCGTCGCTCGCAGGGCTTTTGCAGTTGAAGGGGCATCGCGTGACGGGCTCGGACCAGGCGGCGTATCCGCCGATGTCGGATTTGTTGCGCTCTTTGAATATTCCTGTGGCCGAGCCATTTTCGGTGGAGAACCTGAAGCCGCATCCTGATCTGGTCATCGTCGGGAACGCGATGTCGCGCGGCAACGTGGAGCTGGAGTATGTACTCGATCAGCGGATTCCGTTTACGTCTTTGGCGGAGTTGATCCATGCGGAGTTTCTGCGTGGGCGTGAGTCGCTGGTCGTGGCAGGGACACACGGGAAGACTACGACGACGAGCATGCTGGCGTGGATCTATGAAGTCGCATCGCGCGCGCGGGCGGAACTTGCGCCGTCGTTTCTGATAGGCGGAGTTGCGGAGAACTTCAAGACGAGCTTCCATCTGCGCGAGACGAAACCGTTCATTTTGGAAGGCGACGAATATGACACCGCCTTTTTTGATAAAGGGCCGAAGTTTATGCACTACTTTCCGGATGCGTTGATTTTGACGCATGTGGAGTTCGATCACGCCGATATTTATCGCGATCTGGACCAGGTGAAGACGGCGTTTAAGAGGCTGGTGAACCTGGTTCCGCAACGCGGGCGTGTGGTTGCGTTTGACGGTGCGCCGAATGTCTCAGAATGTGTGAGCAAGGCTTTTTGTAAGGTTGAGCGTTACGGATTTGGTAAAGATTCCGACTGGCGCGCTGCTGACATGCATTTCCATGATGGGAGCATGACGTGGAAGGTTTTTCGCCAGGGATTATTCTGGGCTGAGCTTATGCTTCCACTGGCGGGTGAGTATAACGCGCTGAATGGCACAGCTGCCGCGGCGCTCGCGGCCGGACAGGGCGTGGAGATCGACGCGATTCAGGAAGCACTGGCCACTTTCGAGAGCGTGAAGCGCAGGCTCGAAGTGCGGGCGGTGGTGGATGGCGTGACCATCATCGATGACTTCGCGCACCATCCCACGGCGATTCGAGAGACGCTGAGGGCGCTGCGCGGCGCACACCCCGAGGCTCGGCTTTGGGCGGTGTTAGAGCCGCGGTCGAATACGTTGCGGCGGAATGTTTTCGAGCGTGAGCTGATCGAGAGTCTTGCTATTGCAGATCGCGTTGTGCTGGCCGGCGTCTTCAAGCAGGAGAGCATTCCGGAGGATGAGCGGCTGCATCCGGAAACGGTAGTAAGAGGATTGAGGCAGTTGGCCAAAGATGCGGTGCTTCTTCCGAATGCTGACGCGATTGTCGATGCCGTGGCACCAGAACTGCGCGCGGGCGACGTGGTAGCGATCCTTTCGAATGGTGGCTTTGATGGAATCTACGAAAAGCTGCCGCGGCGTCTGGAGCAGAAGACGCTGGTGCGTACGTAGTCATGCTGTCGAGCCTTGCGATCGTTTTGTTCTACTTGATTGCCGGGTTTCCGGCCGCGCTCATTGGCCTGCCGTGGACCTTGCTGCGGCAGGATATCTCGCTGCTCTACAGCTGGGCAATGCGGATTACGAACACCGGTCTGAAGATCGGTGGGATTCGGATCGATGTCAGCGGGCGTGAACGGCTTGATCCAAAGCAACGCTATATCTTCATGTCGAACCACGTTTCGAATCTCGATCCTCCTGTGCTTCTGCCGCTGCTTCCGGGGCGGACATCTGTTTTCCTGAAACGATCGCTCATGAAGATTCCGGTGCTGGGGTATGCGATGGGTCTCGGCGATTTTGTTCCGGTGGATCGCGATGGGCGGGTGGAGAGCGCGAAACAGAGCGTAGAAAAGGCGCGGCAGGTGATGGAGTCCGGGCTGCACATTACTTCGTTTGTGGAAGGCACACGCTCGCGGGATGGGAGGCTGCTGCCGTTTAAGAAAGGGCCTTTTTATCTGGCAATGGAAACCGGGAACCCCGTGGCGCCGATCTCGATCTGGGGCACGGAAGGCATGATGAAAAAGGGCAGTATGAGTATCACTCCGGGGACGGCGCATGTTGTTTTTCATGCACCGCTGTGGCCGCGAGATTATGCGACGCGCGAGGAGCTGATGGCTGCTGTGCGGGAATCGATTGCTTCGAGTTTGCCAGGGTGGATGCGGGGAGACGCTGCTCTCCTTGATTGACGGGCCGCAACCGTCGCAGTCGCACGTTAAATTCAAAAATGGCCGAGTTGGATCAACGCAAGAGTGAACCGCAGGTCCCCCTTCGACAAGCTCGGGGCAGGCTCTCCGCTCCGCGCTGCGCGCTTCGGTCGGGATGACAATTCAATATTAGGGACAGAGTTCGCGAGTCAGGGTTTCAGGATTGCGTTGTAGCCGTCGGCGAGGAGCTTTGTGCGGATGATTTTCGCCTGGTCGCGCGTGGCGAATGGACCAACCTGAATGTGCAACAGCTTGTCCTGCGACTCACTGCGTACTATGACGCTATATCCGTGCTGGCGCAAAGCGGAAGCCAGCGCGTTGGCGTCTTCCGGACGTGTCACTGCAGCGATCTGTACCATGAAGGTCCCGCTGCTGGTTGCCACTGGCACAGGAGCGGTTGTCGATGCCACCGGCAATGATGCCGGCCTGGTCTCGGGGGTAGTCGCCGCAGGCTTCGCTGCTGGAGCCTGCGGCAGCGCTGTCTGCTTCACTGCAGGAGCAGATGTCTGGCTGGCCGCGTCGTCGGGCGTAGAGTCCTGGTCGAGGGATTCCGTCACCTCAGTTGGGTCCGGCTTACTTGTGGTGGCTGGCCGCAGGCTTTCCATTGCGGATGGCTTGGGCGTGTTCGACACGGACGGCGCTGAACCTGGTTGGAGGGTACCAGGAGCAGGTGGGTTGGCGTCAGTGCCGCGGCGTCCAGTGGAGTAGCCGAAGCCGAAGAAGACGCCGCAGACGAGCACGAGCCCAAAAAAGATGCCGAGCAGCGTGGTCGCGTTCAGGGTGATCTCTGAATCGCGTTCTTCTTCTAGTTCGATTGTGTTTCTCATTGCCGTTCCTCAGTCTTGGGTGCAGGGGCGACGGAATCTCCGAGCCTCTGCAAGAGCGAGAGCAGTTCCATTGGCAGCGGGAAAATGATGGTTGTGTTCTTTTCCGTGCCTATGTCTGTGAGTGTCTGTAGATATTTTAACTGCAAGGTGATGGGTTGTTGCGCCAGAAGATTGGCGGCATCGACCAGCCGTTGCGCGGCGCTGAATTCGCCTTCCGCGTTGATGATCTTGGAGCGTTTTTCGCGTTCCGCCTCGGCTTGTTTCGCCATGGCGCGCAGCATCTGCTCGGGCAGGTCGACCTGCTTCACTTCAACGCTCACGACTTTAACGCCCCACGGCTCAGTGCGCTGGTCGATGATGGCTTGTATGCGCTGATTGAGCGCGTCGCGGTGCGAGAGCAGGCCGTCGAGCTCCACTTCGCCGAGGACGGAGCGCAATGTTGTCTGCGCGAACTGCGAGGTCTGGTAGACATAGTTGGCGACTTCGATGACAGCCTTTGCCGGCTCGAGCACGCGCAGGGTGATGACGGCGTTGACCTTGATGGTGACGTTGTCGCGGGTGATCACGTCTTGCGGTGGGACTTCGAGCACTTCCTGCCGGAGGGAGACGCGGACCATCTGGTCAAACGGGCGGAAGACGAGGATGATGCCGGGGCCTTTGGGCTGAGGCAGGGCGCGTCCGAGACGGAATATGACGCCGCGCTCGTATTCGCGCAGGATCTTGATGGAGTTCAGCAGATAAAGAACAATGACCGCAATGACAATCAGCCCGGGGATTCCCATAAATACGCCTCACTGAGGTGGGATTGTACAGCAACGGCATTGCGGAAAGCTGCTCAAACGGCGGTCGTCGGGCTGTCGGGAATCCGCTCTACTAACAGAGTGAGATTGCGCACGGCGCGGACGCGGACGCGCTCGCCGGGGGATATGGGCGCGGGCGATTCGGCGAACCAGAGCTCACCGTGCACCATGACCTGTCCGCGCGGATCGAGCGGTTGCTGCGCGATGGCGATGGAGCCGATTAGAGCCTCGGGGCCGGTAAGGACTTTGTTTCGTCGCGCGCGGATGGCGATGCGGACGAGGAAAGTGGTAACAGCACCCCAGGCAATGCCGGTGCCTACTGCGGTCGCGATGCTGACGCGCAGCTCCGGAATGGGTCCGGCGACCAGCGTGAGCGTTCCGAAGACGAGGCAGAGGATGCCTGCCCCGGCGAGAACGCCGTGGCTTGCGAACTTTGCTTCGAGAATGAAGAAGGCAAAGGCGGCGACCAGCAGCATCAGCGACGTGTAGCGCACCGGCAGCAGATTGAGCGCGAAGAGCGCGAGCACGACCAGAAGCGTTCCCAGCGCGCCGGGAATGATGGTGCCGGGCGTGTTGAATTCAAGGTAGATGAGCAGGCCGCCGACGACGAGGATGAGCACGGCGAGGTTCGGGTCCATGAGGCGATCGAGGATGTTCTCGCGCAGGGTGGTTTCAACGGGAACGATGTGCGCGTTGCGCGTGTGCAGGCTTGCGGTTGAGCCGTCGAAGCGCGTGACGGTGCGGCCGTCGATCGCGTCGAGGAGTGCGGTGTTGCTGGGCGCGATGATGTCGATGAGTTTCAGCTTCTCGGCTTCGCTCTCGGTATAGGACTTTGAATTAAGGACGGCGTCCTGTGCGGCGTCAGTGTTGCGATTGCGGCGCGAAACGTAAGAGCGGAGGAATGCGGTCGCGTCGTTCTCGAGTTTCTGCTTCATGATCGGATCGACGGTTGTGCCCATGACGACGGGATGGGCAGCGCCGGCGTTGGTGCCGGGTGCCATCGCAGCGATGTCAGCCGATTCGAGAATGAAGAAGCCGGCGGAGCCGGCGCGGCTGCCCGATGGCGCTACGTAAACAATTACTGGAGACGGCGAGGCGAGAATGTCGTGCACTACGTTGCGCGTGGAATCGAGCAGGCCTCCGGGAGTGTCGAGTTCAATGAGCACGGCATCGGCATGGATGTCGGCTGCGCGGGCGAGACCGCGGCTGATGTACTGCTCGCTGATGGGTTGAATAGTGTCGTGCAGGCGCAGAAGCACGACTTGCGACGGCTGTTGCGGTAAAGCGAAGGAAGATGCACCACTGAGAAGCAACACGGCGGCGCAGACGAAAAAGAGCATCGTGCTGCGCCGCAGAGTTCTCATGGAAGCTGTTGTCCCCGTTGTGCAAGGGCCTGCTTCATGCCGAGGGCGTTCGCATTGGCCGGTTCAAGCTGGAGCGCCTGGCTGACTTCGCCGGCCGCGGAGCTTAACTGGTTCCCCTGCATGTCCAAGTGCGCGAGCACGAGGTGGGCAGTCACATTGGGCTGCAGTTGGAGCGACTTCAGCGCTTCCTGACGGGCGGCGTCAGGATCGCTACTGCGCTCGCGTACCTGGGCAAGCCCCGCATGGGCCGCGGACGAGGAAGGATCGGCTGCAAGCGCTGCCTGGAATTCGCGTTCAGCTTCGAGAATAAGGCCGCGGTTAAAAAGCTGTGTGCCTTCTTTGGTGAGCGCCGCAGCGCGCTCGGCAGGAGGAAGCGCGCTCAGCCGCATCGTCTGTACCTGCTCCATTTCAAAGGCAGCCTGACGGAAGCTCGCTTCATTGTAGGTGCGCTTGATGCGTTCGAGCGGGCCGGTGCTTGCGTTGCCTTGTGCGCCGGGTTGCGGCGCGTTCGGGGTGGTGCTTAAGGACGCGTTGAGCTTTGCGGCTGCCGGGTTCTGTTGCTGGGTGTGCAGGGTTGCGGCGAGGCTGGCCGCTTCAGTATCGCGCGGGCGCAGCTTGACCGCCAGATCGATTTCGCGGACCGCTCCGGCCAGATCGCCGCGGCGATTCAGCGCCAGGGCGAGGTTGAAGTGGTAGTCGGCGTCTTTAGGATCGGCCGCGATGGCCTGCTGGAAGAGCGCTGCTGCATCTTTGCCACGGCGCGCTGCGGCTACTCCCTGATTGTTCACGACCTCGGGCAGCGGCAGGCGGGTTGAGTCGAAGGCGAAGGCATCCTCGGCTTCCATATATTTGCCGGTGTAGAAAAATGACAGCCCGCGATAGAAGTCGGCTTCAAGGGCGTTGGGATCGTCTTTCGTCAGATGTCCAAGAGTCGATGCAGCCAACTCGTAATTCTGGTTTGCAAAATAGGCTTTACCGAGCGCGAGCCATGCTGGATAGAAGCGCGGACTGAGCCGGACGGCTTCACGAAGATGGCGGATGCGCTCGTCCGTGGAGTTTTCGCTAAGGCCGCGCACGTAATTTTCAAAGGCGTCCAGGCGCAGGTCTGCATCGGCCGCAATGAATGTCTGCTGGGCTACCGCATAGGTGGGATCGAGCTGCCGGGTCACCTGCCAGGCAAGGCTGTTCAGCGTGTCGAGCAGGCGCGTCAAATCAGCCTGATTCGTAAGCTGGGGGCCGAGTTTGAGGGCTGTGATATCGAGAACCTGGGCGGTGGTGTTGAGCGTGGTCCCGGTTGAGGTGTAGTAGCCGAAGACGACGTAGTCGGCATCGAGCGTTTGCGCCAGACGAATGGCGCTGGCGCGCGACGGCTGAAAGTTCAGCGGCAGGCCGAGATGGTCTAGAGCGTAGATGCGATCGGTGCGGCTGATGGGCAGAAAACCCGCTGACGCAAGCCGCCGGTTAAAGATTTCGGGGAAGGCCTCGCCGATCCAGTCAAGACTTGCCTGACCGGTGTGATTTTCAAAAGGGAGCACGAGCAGGAGGCTTCCATGCGTGATGGCCTGTGAGGGGGCCGCTGCGGCCGCTCCAGGTTGTGGGCTCGACACTGTGGGAGCGGGTTGTTGGGCGAATGCGAGCGGCATGGCGGCGAGCAGCAGGCCGTAAAGGATGGGGCGCAATGGAATCAAGGACCGCACTTCAAGGCTGATTATAGTGAAACGGCACGCGGTCGCGCTCTGTTGCCATGGCTTCCTGCGGGCGATCGAAGTGAAGCACGGCCGCCCATTGCCCCTGCCGATCGGCGCGCCAGACGACTTTGCCGCCCAGCAGGCGCGCGATCATATCAGGGGGAAGATCGCGGTGGAAGTCGAAGAACCGGGTATCGAGGCTCTCATTTTTGCGGCCGAGGCTGAGAGGTAGATGCGGTGGGTCGTACTTCGTCGAAAAGACGATCCCTACGGTGTAGGGATCGGTCAGCTGTGCCGCTTTTTCGATTTGCGGGAGCGAGAAGTTGTCAACCGTTGCGACCTGAATTGGTTTGGTTACATAGCCGAGTTCCGGCTTGCTCAGCTCATCGGTTGCAGGCCATGCGCTCAGGACGGTTGCGTCGGGATAATGGACTTCAATCTCCTGGATGGCGGCTTCGTGCAGCAGGATCACGTCACGATAGGCGAGATTGTCCTCCGGCGCGAAGCGATACGGCGGATTGATGAAGAGTCCCACGAGAAAGGCGACAGCGCTTAATGCTACGAGATACAGCCATTGCCGTAAGCGCCGATAGAAAGTGTTGACGCAGACGAGCAGCACCAGCGGATACAGCGGCAGAAGATAGCGCGTGAGCAGCGCTCCACCGAGGACGGAGAAGAAAAGCAGGTTGGCAAGGATGACGAAGTAGAGCTGCAGCTGGTCGCTGATGGAGATGCGTTTGCGGTCGTCGACTGGCGGAAGCATCATGCACGCCAGCATGGAGAGCACGGGCACAAAGAGGTTCATGTGTGCCGTGATGTGCAGCACGCGGTGTCCAAAGGCCACCAACACGCGCAAGGGGGTGAGCGTGGCGGTGGCGTTGTAGCGCAGATACTCGGGGTTGCCGAAAACGAAGCCGGTATGGTGCCAGTGGTAGAGGTACCAGCAAGCCAGCGGGACAATAGGAAGCAGCAGTATGCCCGTTTTCGTCAGATGAGAGCGTGGTGATGTTGGGTTTGTTGAAGGCCCGGGTCGACTTTTTACGAGCATCCCTATCTGCCACGCTGCTAACGCCAGCGGCGTGACGATGGACGTTTCTTTGGCAAGGGCTGCGAGTGAAAAGCAGACCGCGGCGATCCAGATGCGCTCTTCGAAAAAGAGAGCCAGTGCCCATAGCGTCGCCGCCGCAGCGAACATATCTGCATGCGCGAGGGAGCTTTGAGCGAACCAGACTGGATAAAGAGCAGTGAGCGTAACAGTCGCGCAGGCGACTTTAGGTTTCCGCGTCGTGACGATTGACAGACGATACACAGCAAGCAGCGCAACCGAGGAAAGGGCACATATGGCGACGCGCGTAACCCATGGGGCGAAGGTGAAGATTTTCCACCACAGGGCGAGATAAAGCGACGGCAAGGGCGGATGCGCGTTGGAAAGCGTAGAGAAGGGAATCAGCGAACCGGTGCGGAAGAAATCGTATGCGGCCGGGATGTAGTACCCGGCTTCATCCCAGTAGTACGGCAGGCGGAGCAAGGGCAGATGCGCAAGCAGGACCGCCGCAAAGATTGCGGGAAAGACCAGCCACGGCGAAGGCTGGCGGGGCGATTGTTGAGGGGAAGTCACGCGCGCGTGCGACAAGCTTTAGTGAACCGGCCCTTGGGGAACGGGCAGCGGATGATGCGGCTCGAGGGCGATGGCGCCGAAGGCCTGCTCATATTGGGAGATGTTCTGGCCGAGGATGTTCCAGAGCGCCTTCGCCTGCTGCGGACTGAGGTAGATGCCCTGGGAGTTCTCGATGGTAACGGAGTCGGGCGCGTCCTGATGCACGATGCCAAAGGCAAGGAAGAAATCCCACACGCTCACGCGCACCTGCACGCTGTTCGCGTAGTTTTCACGGTAGTCAGGGGCCTCTGTGAGGTTGATCTTGGGCTGAGGTTGCTGCGAGGAGTTCATGATGTTTTCAGAGTATCGCGTTTCATCCCGAAGAAGGGATGGTGCGAAAGGGGGGACTTGAACCCCCACGGGGATTACCCGCCAGATCCTAAGTCTGGTGCGTCTGCCAATTCCGCCACTTTCGCATTTATAAACAGTAACTTATAACAATCTAGTAGATATCGACCTAAGGCTCTTAGGATCATGTTAATAAGTTAACTCTCCGCAGGTCGGTGCAAGGGATTCGATGCGCGTTAACCCACAGCATAAATAGTATACCAACCTATCGTTGAACGACTGGGGCATCGCCACCCTATCTACGTCAGGCAAGACGAAAGCCTAGCAGCGGAACTCTGTGTTGCGTCCACTTGTTGCCGTCGTGCGCATCGGATACACGGCAATCACAGCCAACCGGCGTCGACCACATAACTCTGGTTGGTGATTGCACTACTGTCTTCCGAGGCTAAAAACAAGACCAATCGTGCTAATCTTCCGGGAGTAGATTGCGTTTCAATGCCTGACGGCCCATGATTTGCTTCTCGTACTCGGGCGTCCACCACAGCCGCTTCTGACGCTCCGTAAGCACCGCCCCGGGAAGCACACAGTTGACTCGAATATTCGAGGAACCTAGTTCGTGTGCCAGAATGCGCGTGAGCCCAACAATGGCGGCGCGCCCATCGTCCGTCCAACCGGCTGGTCAGTGAACCTGCCCATTGCTGAAGTCACTGTGTAGTGACCACCCAGATCGTTTGCAGCTTCGAATATCTGGTTCAGATCGCCGCTGCCAAGTTGAAGAAGTGAGAACTGCTGCACTTGAGCCCAGTGTTCTCGGGCGCGGCGCGAAAACCCTTCGCCGAAAGTCCGCCGAACCCAGCTGTTTCGCCCTCTTGATAGCCAAATGGCGCGAATCTTCGTAAGACTGTCCTCGACGTCTGCGTTCAGTTCTTTGTCTATGGTGTAGAGTTGGATTCCCGGAAGAGTCACAAGATGCTCACTCCACAGCGAAGTCGAGAATTCGCCCGAAGCCATGGCAGCGGCCGTGACCGTCAGCCCGCGCTTCAAATAGCGAGCGTCTTGATATGAATTTGCAGGGTGCTATTATTCTTCTTTCAGCACAATCCTATTCCGCAATGCTCCGTTTGGCTGACCGCCGATCAGGGCAGCGAGAACGCGACGTAGACTCCTTTAGCTGGAGCAATCTGATACCTGCCGCCGCCTGTTGCGACGACGACGTACTGCTTTCCATCGATCATGTAGGTCGCGGGAGTGGCGCGCCCAGCGTAAGGGAGTTGGGTCTCCCACAGCTGTTTGCCGGTGCGGCTGTCGAAGGCATGAAACTTGTAGTCGTAAAGAGTGGCGCCGATAAAAACAAGGCCGCCAGCCGTTACGATGGGGCCGCCATAATTTTCCGAGCCAGTATCTTTCATACCCTGCGCTGCCAGAGCTGGATATTCGCCAAGCGAGATCTTCCATAGGTAATTTCCAGTATTGAGGTCGATTGCGTTGAGCGTGCCCCATGGTGGCGCAATTGCAGGGTAGTGATCAGGATCCAGAAACTTGCGATAGCCCGTGAAACTGTATTGCGGCTCCTGTGAAGCGGTGGTAGCCGAATCGGCCGCGACAGAGGCCATCTCCTGCTTGTCGCTAGCCGGTGGCGCACCAGCGGGTGCTGTTGGATTTTGGCGCAGAAAGTCAAGCAGGCTCTTCAATTGAGCATCGGAGAGACCTGGGAAGGTCGGCATTCTGCCTTTTCCCTGATGAATGATTGCTGTGATCTGGGCGTCCGTGAGCCGCTTACCGATTCCGATCAGAGATGGAAATCCGGGAGGTGAACCTGTTCGATCAGCTCCATGACAGACGCTGCATTGACTCATATAGATCGCTTCACCTGGAGTCCGGGCGGGCTTATCCGCCTCCAGGCCGCCCGTCCAAGCCATTTCATTGGCGTTGATGTAGATGACTCCCGTCTTAGGATCTATCGCTGGACCACCCCATTCTGCTCCACCGTCGAAGCCGGGAAAGATCACAGTCTGCTTGTCCAGGCCAAAGGGGATAAACAAGCCTTCGCTACGGAATGTGCGGAACTTTTCGACTGCCCACGCATGCGCTTCAGGTGTCCGATTTGTGAGCATGTCCTCAGTCAGGATTTGGCGGGCGTAAGGAGCAGGCTTGAGAGGCTTGGGTTGTGTCGGCGAAGCCGCCTCGCCAGGAACAGTGCTGGCTGGATAGCTATGCTCTTCGATCGGGAATAACGGTTGACCTGTTACGCGGTCAAACAGATAAAGATAGCCAGTCTTGGTCGTTTGAGCGATCGCGTCTATGCGTTTTCCGTCACGCGTTACGGTCAACAGAGATGGTGCGGAGGGAAAATCGCGATCCCAGAGGTCATGGTGAACATCCTGGAAGTGCCAGATACGCTTTCCCGTGTTGGCATCAAGGGCCAATAGTGTGTCGGCAAAAAGATCGTTGCCGATCCTGTCGCCGCCATAGAAATCAAAGGACGCTGATCCTGTCGGCACATACACAATGCCACGCTCGGCATCGAGTGACATGCCGGCCCAATTGTTGGCGGCGCCTGATGTCTTCCAGGCATCTTTGGGCCAGGTCTCGTAACCAAATTCGTCGGGATGCGGAATCGTGTGGAAGCTCCATCGAAGAGCGCCTGTACGAACATCGTAGGCGCGGATGTCGCCAGGTGGTGCGGGAAGCGTCTCCGGCATTTCACCACCCACAATGATGAGGTCCTTGTAGACGATGCCAGGCGTGGTGAGGGCTATCGACTGAACTTGATAGTCGCCTCGAAGATTTTTCCTTAGATCGATCCTTCCGTTTTCGCCGAATGAAGGAATGGGCTTGCCGGTAACAGGATCAAGTGCATAGAGGTAGTTCATGACGCCCGCTAATATCCTGCCTTCTTTTCCGTCGGTCCAATATGCGACTCCACGTGCAGGCTGTTCCGCCTTGACGCCGGAATCGAACTTCCACAGCAGCTTCCCAGTTACCGCATCAAGAGCAATGACCTTTTGGGACGGCGTGTACGCATAAAGAGTACGTCCGACGATAAGAGGGCTTGTCTCCAGACCGCCATCCTCGCCGGTCTCATAGGTCCATGCGACCCTGAGCTTGTTTACATTGCTGCGGTTGATTTGGGTCAGGCTGGAGTAATGCTGGTTCGCAGGCTGGCCTCCATAAACCGGCCAGTCAGCATTGGCAGTGATGCGGGAAGCGGGTTTGCCGGCGACCTGTGCCCAGCCAGTGCAAAGCGAGAAAGCGGCGCCGAGTGCGACCGCTGCAGCGATGATTGTGTTCGTTCGTTTCATGTGCTTCCGTGTTGTATGAGGCCGCTTCCGAGCTATACCGTCGCTAACCTGTAGGCTTCAATTGCAGTTTTCGCGAGAATCCAATTGCGTTCGTCTGCTGACAGTTGAGCGATCGCAACCCGGACTGTGTCGACCCATCGGCGATAGGAAGATGCCAATGTTAAAACAGGCCAGTCTGAGCCGAACATCAATCTCTTGGGAGTGAACGCTTCGAGCACGGTATCGAAATAGGGAGACAGTCCTTCATCAGACCAGGTGTCCCAATTTGCTTCGGTCACCATTCCCGAGATTTTGCAGTAGACATTCGGCCGCCGGGCCAGCTCTCGGATGTTGTTTCTCCAAGGCTCTACGACACGGTCACGAATGCGAGGCTTGGCGACGTGATCGAGGATGAAGGTCTGATTCGGATGGCGATCCACGAATTCGATGGTTTGAGGAAGATGCTTCTCGAAGATCAGGAGGTCGTATCCGAGATCGAATTGTTTCAGTTCTGTGATACCTCGATTGAAGTCATCTCGCAGGACGAACTGGTCATCCGGTTCATCGTGAATCGGATGACGCACTGCTTTCATTTTTGGGAGAGCAGCAATCCTCTCGAGTTCTGAGACTGAACGAGGGCTTGTAAGCGGTGCCCATCCTACGACTCCGCAAATCAGGTCGTTGGATGCCGCGAGCTGTGCGAGCCACTCTGTCTCTGCGATGGTCCGTTCCGTCTCAACAACGATTGTGCCGGTAACGCCTGCTTCTCCCGTGACGGCGCGCAGGTCGTCAATCAGGAAATCGCGCCGTAAGACTTCCATGTTCTGTCCCATCCAGGCAGGCCCCGGGGAAAGATAGCGCCATAAGTGCTGATGTGCGTCAATGACTACGTTACCCATTCAATAAAACACCCCGCGATCACGCAAAAAGATCTGCTCTGCGCCGGAGGCGATCCATTGCAGAGCAGATAGGATGAAACATTATCACTGGAAAAGCTCCCGTAGATCAGCGGAAGCGCCAGGCTCCATTGGAGTCTTATAAACTCCATCTTTTACTTGTGCCGGATGGACGAAGTGGGTCCTGAGGTGAGGGATATGCTCGAGAAATTCAGCCTTAAGTCCGAGGCCAATGTGGTTGAAGAGAACCAGATGTTGATGCATTTGGCCCATGTCACCAACGTGGGGCACGACTGGGAGGTCGAAGATCTTTGCGAGGAAGCTCACAGTGAGGAACTCGCTCACGCCCGCAACTCTCGTGCAGTCGACCTGGATGAACGACAGCGCATTGGCTTTCATGAAGTTCTTGAACAGCACCCGATTTGCGATGTGCTCGCCGGCGGCAATCTTGAAAGGGCTGATGGCACGCGACAACTCCACATGGGCCTGGATGTCATCCGGGTGTGTCGGTTCTTCGATCCAGTGAGGGCGGAATTTAGCGAGTTTGCCACAAATGCGAAGAGCATCTGGGAGAGGCCAGTGTTGGTTCGCATCGAACATCAACGTGCTTTCATCGCCGACCAGATTGCGCAACATAGCCGCGCGACGCAGGTCCCGACTTTCTTCGGGCGAGCCGACCTTAAGCTTGAACGCGGAGAAGCCCTGGTCTAAAGCCTTCTTCGTCAATTCCGTGACCTTTTCGTCGTCATAGTTCATCCAGCCCACGGAGGTGTCATACCCGGGGTAACCGTTCTTGAGAATGATTTCCCGCTGTGAACGGCAAGGCAACTGTTCACGGAGCATTGCCAGAACCTTGTCCGCAGGGAGGATTTCTTCGAGGTAGCTCAGGTCGAGAACGCGCACCAGCTCTTCAGGTGTGAGGTCGAGCAAGAGCTTCCAGAGCGGTACACCCCGGCTCTTTGCCCACAGGTCGAAACAAGCATTGGTAATCGACGCCAATGCCAATTGCACAACGCCTTTGTGCGGCCCGAGCCATCGCAGTGACGCGTGGTCGGCGATCTTACGGGAGATGTTTCCGAAATCGGCCATAACGGCGTCAATGGGCATTCCCTCAAGAGGTTTCGCCAACATCTCAATGGCTTTGCAAACGAGAGTGTTGCCGTCGCCGAGTGTGAGGACAAAGCCCGATCCGCGGGGACCGTCCTGCGTCGACAACAGCGTCATTGCCAAGCAGTATCCCGAAGTATCGTGAATAGAGTCTGTACCCGCACCCGGCGGCAATGCAAACCGGGCGTCATACGTCGAGATAGATTGAATCGTGTAGTCAGGCATATCCCATTCCAGTTAGCGTCTGTAACCAAGCTCAGCGCCGCCACTTACCGGCAAAATGCATCCCGTGATAAATCGGGCCTTAGATGAAAGTAGAAAAGCTGCCGCGTCTGCGATGACATCGCCCCGTGGGCAATAGCCGAGAAGATGAATGTCATCGAGATACTGCCGAATGCCTTGAGGGTTAGGCTGTTCCGCAGCCCACTGCTCCAGCATGGGAGTCCACGCACCCGCAGGACATACCGCATTTACTCTGATCTGATATTTCGCGTAGTCGGCGGCCATCGCCTTGGTGAGGGCGATCATGCCGCCCTTAGTCGCGACATAGGCTGCGTGGTCAGTTTGGCCAAGAAGGCCTACCATGCTTGCTGTGTTCAGGATTGAGCCCTTACTTTGGACCAGAGATTCGAATGAGAACTTTGTCGTCCAGTAGACGGATTTCAGATTGGTACGATGGAGATCATCCCATTGTTCGTCTGTCGTCTCATGCAGTGGGCACGAAGGGCTTACGATTCCAGCATTATTATGCACTGCATCGAGACGCCCGAATTCCTTAAGTACCGCCGCTATCGCTTTCTCGATGCCGGCTCCCTTGGAAACATCCGCATAGTATGCGGAACTCTGATTGCCGAGATCTTTCGCAGCCTTTTGTGCATCTTCAAAATTCCTGTCCAAGATTGCAACAGTCGCTCCCTCGCGCGCATAGGCAATCGCACACTCGCGACCGATCCCGCTCGCCCCGC
>Ga0206941_10070_pt1 | contig 30979 bp, 22 predicted proteins | sample Alteio_BWOrgHeat_9_FD_153251 | JGI IMG/M metagenome (GOLD analysis project Ga0206941, IMG submission 153251) | Enriched cells from forest soil in Barre Woods Harvard Forest LTER site, Petersham, Massachusetts, United States -... | ecosystem: Environmental > Terrestrial > Soil > Temperate forest >...
GAGACGCAAAGCCCAGTCCAGATCCAGGGGTTCAAAAAGCCAGTCCAGTGCAGCGCGAAGGTTATCGATCTCAGCATCGCAATTCGTAAGCCAACGCGCCCGATCCGTCGGACCCAGTTCCGGATTGCCTTCCTCCGCCAGAACGAGACAGTACGCCGCGTGCGCACGTCGCGTCACAGGCTCTTCACCGCTTTCCGTGAGACGGTCAAGGGCAAATTCTCGAATTGTTTCCAGCATCGCGAAACGCGACTCGGCCTGGGCCTGATCCACGCGTTGAATCAGGCTCTTATCCACCAGGGAGGACAAGCCCTCAAATAAATCGATAGCCAGATCTTGCCTTGTGTTACACACTGCCTCCGCCGCCTCAAGCGTGCATCCTCCAACAAACACTGAGAGTCGGCGGAATAGATTCTGCTCGGCGTCATTCAACAGGCTGTGACTCCAGTCGATCGCGTTGTGGAGTGTTTGTTGCCGCTCCGGCAGGTCGAGCGGGCCGCCGGTGAGCAATTGCAGCGGTCGTTGCAGCCGATCAAGGATAGACACCGGGGAGAGCACTTTGGTTCGGGCAGCCGCGAGTTCGATGGCCAGGGGCAAACCATCCACGCGGGAGCAGATTTCCTGGACGGCCGCAGTGTTCTCTGGAGTAATGGCGAAATCGGGCCAGACAGCTGCTGCACGCTGCGCAAACAGTTCCATAGCGGAATTCTGTGCCAACGGCGTTACGTGAAATTCCTGTTCACCGTAAATATGCAGGCGCGACCGGCTGGTCACGAGTATTTTGAGCGATGGGCATGCTTCAAGGATTTCTGCTACCACCATGGCAGCCGGAAGGACTTGTTCGAAGTTGTCCATCAGGAGCAAGAAGGGGCCCGAGTTTTTCAATTGATTGCCGATGAGTTGGGGGATTGTGCGGTTGCCCACTTGCTGGATTTCGAATGCATCGACAAGAGCCGTTGCCACCAGGTCGGGCTGCGTGATCGACGCCAGACTGACAAATTGAATGCCCGCGGTGAATCGGTCTGCAATCGCGGCGCCTACGGCAATGGCCAGGCGCGTTTTTCCGGCGCCGCCCGGACCGGTGAGGCTCAACAGCCGGACGTCCGGCCTCAGCAACAATCCGCTGGCTTCCGTGACTTGTTGTTCTCGTCCGACCAGCGAGGTGCGTGGGACCGGAAGATCGCGTCGCTTCGCAGCGATCTTGACCGGGGGCAGCTCTCGACCTTCTGTCAAGTCAAAGGTGGAGGTTGCAGGCGGGCGCTGGATTACCGCGGCAGCGAAAACATACCCGCGCCGAGGTACAGTCTTGAGTAACTGTTGAGCGCCATCATCCAGAGCCCGTCGTAACTCGAGCGTACACTGCACCAGCGAATCATCCGTAACGTAGGTGTCCGGCCACACCGCCTGCATCAGTTCCTTCTTGCCAACGAGGCGCCCGGGGTGTTCCACAAGGTATTTAAGAGTTTCAAAGACTTTGGGGCGAAGCCAGATTTCCGATCCCGCTTTGAGCACACATCCCCTGCCGGTGTCCAGGGTGAACTCGCCGAAGTGATAGCTCAGGGGATTGGGTTCCACGGGTGCTCCCGGTGACGAAGAAGGCAGGCGGCAGTAAGCAGGATTTTGGCGTTTCTTCGGCGTTGTTTCGTTACTTCTCGTTTCGATGAACGTTAGCTTGAACCTAATCGAGAGGCTCAAATCCCTGCAGCACGGAGTCTTCGAAAACCACCTCGGACAACATGCGCTCCAGAGCGGATTCTAGCAAAAAGTAACCGCCCCGGAATCCGCAAAGAGCTGCAGCGGGACCTGAGCACCGAACTGCCTAAGGAGACTCAATGAATACATCACGCTTTTCCGCTTTTGTCACGAAAGTCGGACAGATCGCAAGGCAATCACTGATCGGTCTGGCTCTTCTGGGTACTTGTGTGCTGTGCGCCGTGGCCCAGGATGGCCATTCGCAAATGCCGGCATTACAAAAAGATCAAACGGCTGAACAAAAGAGCCCGGCGAGCGCACTTATCAAGATTGTCAGGGAATCCACCGAGCGCTTCAAGGATGTATCGGTAGCTGAGGCGGAGGGCTATGCTCTTCAATTCGGTTGCGTGAGCGGGCCGGACTCGGGGGCCATGGGTCTTCACTATGTAAACGGGGCCCTGGTCAACCGCGGCGAAATCGACCCCACGCATCCCCAGATCGTGATCTACGAACCGACAGCAAACGGAGGCCTGAAATTGATCGGCGCGGACTTTCTGCTCTTCGCCGACGCCTGGGACAAGAAGAACCAGGGGCCGCCAGAGCTCATGGGGCAGCTCTTTCATTACTTCGAGAGCCCCAATCGCTTCGGTCTCCCTGCGTTCTACACACTGCACGTCTGGGCATGGAAGGACAATCCAAACGGCGCTTTCGTAAACTGGCACCCCAATGTTTCATGCCAGCAATTCTCGGGCCAGGCCCGCTAACTATGGGCGCCAACAGTGTGCGGCTTCCCGGCCTGCTTGCCGGACCGAAGAAGCCGCGCGGGTTCCCCAGGACGGGATTGATGACCAATCGACTAAAAGGGGATTGATAGAGAGCACGATGTCAGATCCCGGCTTTTTTCAGGCGCCTTAGGGAAAAGAGTGGCATGCAAATTTGCCGCAGATGGAGGATCCAATGCAAGAGCAAGATGTGGCTGAATTCAGAGGTCAGCTCCGGGGTGATCTGATCGAACCCACGGATGCGCGTTACGACAGAGAGCGCGAAGTTTATAACGCCATGATCGATCGCAAACCCCGCTTGATCGCCAAGTGCGCCGACGTCGCCGACGTGGTCACCGCGGTCCAGTTTGGCCGCAAACACGATCTGCGGGTTTCAATTCGAGGCGGGGGTCATAACGCTGGGGGGTTGGGAGTGTGCGACGACTGCCTGGTCATCGATCTGTCCCTGATCAAGTATGTTCATGTCGACCCAACCGCGCGAACGGTGCGCGTGGGTGGCGGCTGCACGTGGGGCGATGTTGATCACGCGATGCACACATTCGGGCTTGCCGTGCCGTCCGGCATTATCTCCACCACCGGCGTTGGAGGCTTGACCCTCGGCGGAGGCATGGGATACCTGACAAGAAAGTACGGCTTGACCATCGATAGTTTGCTGGCGGCCGACGTGGTCCTCGCTGATGGAACATTCGCAGTCGCAAGCGCCAACGAGAATACTGACCTGTTCTGGGCCATCCGCGGAGGCGGAGGAAACTTCGGCGTGGTGACCTCGTTTCTGTTCCAGGCGTATCCGGTTCAAATCGTCTGCGCCGGGCCCATGTTGTGGCCTTTGGAGCGGGCGGCCGACATCATGAAGTGGTATCGCGAGTTCATCGTCCAGGTGCCGGAAGAGATGAATGGTTTCTTCGCATTTCTTACCGTCCCGCCGGGACCGCCGTTTCCGGAAGATCTGCACTTCAAAAAGATGTGCGGCATCGTTTGGTGCCATACCGGGACGCTGGAACAGGCGAATGAAATACTCGAACCTCTGCGCACTTTCCGGCCCCCTGCCTTCGAGTTCTTCGCGCCGATGCCATTCCCCATGTTGCAAGGCATGTTCGACGGGCTCTATCCGAAGGGTTTGCAGTGGTATTGGAAGGCGGATTTCGTTAATGAGTTAAGCGACGAAGCGATCGCGCTCCACATCAAGCATGGTTCGGAACTGCCCTCGTTGCACTCCACGATGCATCTTTACCCAATCAACGGCGCTGCCCACAGCCTGAAGAACGAGGACACGCCGTGGAGCTATCGCGATGCTACATGGAGCGAGGTGATCGTTGGCGTTGACCCGGATCCGGCCAATACGGATCATATTACCGCCTGGGCTCGAAGCTACTGGGAGGCCTTGCATCCCTACGGGGCGGGAGGGGCGTACGTGAACTTCATGATGGAAGGAGAAGGCGATGACCGCATTCGCGCAACGTACCGCGATAACTACGAGAGACTGGCCCGGATTAAAGCGAAGTACGATCCGGATAACTTCTTCCGCGTCAATCAGAATATCCGGCCAAACGCTGGTTAGTTCTCTTTTCACGTAAGGTCTATCGACCGCAACACGCCGGATGCCTTAGGCGAATGCCTCAGCCAACCGCTCATTTCAGTTATCCAACCTCGGGATTTCCGCGAGAGTGTTATAGAGGGTCAGCCCAAGATTCCGGGCGACCCTCACCATCTCGTCTGCCCCGGTTGACTGTCCCCCAACTCGAAGAACCGCGTCGCATTTTTCCAGCAGCCGAACAGAAATCGGGTGAAAGATTTCATTAAACGCTTCATCGCCGATGTTCGTTGACCCCGCCAAAGCTACGAGCGGCAGCGCCAACCACTCGCCGAGAATCGGAACGTGCCCGGCGCGGAAGATGGGCAAGGCATACGACTCCATCTCCTCAACATTCTTCCTGATCAGCCCGGGATCATCATTCGTGCCAGACCGGTACGGACCGGCAATCAGGATCAGCATCGGTTGATTCTTTTTCGCAGACACAAACCTCCTCCACAACTGAGAGACGGGATTGGTTCAGCTTAGCAGGCGTGCACGCGAAGGACACCTATTCACCTTCGCGTGCACAACCCAGGCATTCGACCACAGGCAGCGAATTCTACTGGTCCTGGTGGTAGAAATAGTAGTCGGCCGTGTAAGGCACGAGTTGCGTCTGACCCACTGAGCAATTGGAAGTGGGCGCGGCACCCCCGTTGGTGTTGAGCCGCTGGACGAAGGTGGTGTTAGCCAGCAGCCGTCCGCCAACCGGCCCTTTTTTGTTCCCGATGGATTCCAACAGCAAGCACGGAATCGAGCCAGTGTTGGGGCAGCTCTCGTCCGTGCCAGCGACCACGGTCCCCGTTGCTTTTGCCCATACCCGGCTGCTGTCGAAGGAACTCTGCCAGGTTGCGTTCCCACTCACCGGGGGCACAATGCCTTCCTTGGGGCCTTCATTGATGCTGGTGAAGTGGGTAATGATCTCGAGTGGCTGCCCGAAGACGCTGGTAAAGAGAGTAGCTTCTGGGCGGGCAGGGTTAATAGTCCAGGAAGTGCCACCCCCACTCGTGGGCAGGCACGTATAGCCTTGAGACCCGAGGGCGTGGCCGACCAGAAATGCGGTGTTTCCCTCGGACGGCGTAATCTCGGTAGGAGTGGTTGGGGGAGTGACTGTCTGGGCCGAGGCAACGGAAATGGTGCCGAAGGCGGACGCAAACACGAGGCTGGCCACAAACAGTCGTCCCCATGCAATGTTACTTGCCAACTGGATTAATTTGTTGCTCATTTCGTAAGGTTCTCCGATTCATCGTAGTAAGTTGATTTGTTACTCATGAAGCCTGGCTGGAATTGCAGGAGTGATTTTGAAACTCTTGATGCAATGTCCCGATTAGATCACCGGGGTTACTTCCCGCTTGTTAGAACCTTGTCATTGCTCTGTCACTCTGCCTGCCGCGGTCGAGCACGCGTCTGCCGTCCTGGGATCTCGAACTCCCAAGTCACCGAACTGAGGCGTCATTCCCTTATTTTGTAAGTAGAATTAACCAACTGTCATCCGTTGCAAGTAAGCTTATGTTTCAACTTACAAAACCAGCCCCTGGTTGATCCGGACAGGCCAAAGTGACGTTGGATAGATGAATCGCAGCTCATATCCCAAGCATCACCAATGTTGATACGGTGGCCGCGACGGAGTCTCAAATCAACATAGGTCTGTTTTGACTGCGATCGCTCCAATCCCCATCGCAAGGAGACACCCTGATGGAGGCAGATGAAACCGAGGTAAACAACGAGCGGCAAGCGAAAGCAGCGCATGGCGCCTCCGAAACATTGACTGGATCGCTGGGGCGTGATTTTGTTCTAGACCGGCCAGGGCAGGATGCGGTGATTGACTCTTACCGGTTGCTGCAATTGATCGGTGAGGGAGGCATGGGGGAAGTCTGGCTCGCGGAGCAGAAGGAGCCGGTTCGCCGCCGTGTCGCCATCAAGCTCATCAAGGCGGGTATGGATACCCGGGAGGTGGTTGCCCGTTTCGAGTCGGAACGGCAGGCGCTTGCGCTCATGGATCATCCGGGTATCGCCAAGGTATTTGACGCTGGCTCAACCGCCGAGGGCCGACCCTACTTCGTAATGGAGTATGTAGCTGGCCTGCCCATTACGCTCTATTGCGATAGCCACAAGCTCGACACGCGCCAGCGGCTTGAGCTTTTCATTTCGGTATGCGAAGGCGTGCAGCACGCCCATCAGAAAGCCATCATCCACCGCGATCTGAAACCCTCGAACATCCTGGTCACGGAAGTAGACGGGAAGCCGGTTCCGCGCATCATCGATTTTGGTATTGCCAAGGCAACGTCCCACCGTCTGAATGACAAAACGGTGCACACCCAGGTCGGTGCGCTGATTGGAACGCTCGGCTACATCAGCCCCGAGCAGGCAGACTCGGGAGGCGAGGACATCGATACCCGAAGCGACGTGTATTCGCTCGGCGTGGTGCTCTATGAGTTGCTCAGCGGTGCGCTGCCGTTCGATTTTCGACGCCTGGCCTATGACGAGGCGCTGCGCTGCCTGCGCGAACAGGATGCTCCGAGTCCGAGCACGCGTCTGCGCACGCGAGGCGAGGATTCTGCGCCGGCTGCGAAGAATCGTGGCGCCGACCTGCCAACGCTGGTGAGCCTGCTCCAGGGGGACCCTGACGCCATCACCCTGAGGGCGCTTGAAAAAATCCGGGCACGGCGATATTCCACGCCCATAGAACTTGCTGCCGACATCGGCCGTTATCTGCGCAATGAGCCCGTCCTGGCGCGAGCGCCGAGTGCCGTCTACCGGGCACGGAAATTTGCCCGGCGCCACCGGCTTGCCGTAACACTGGTCAGCCTGATGGCGCTTCTTACAGTGATTTTCGCGGTGGCTCAGACCGCTGAGTTGCGGCGCATCCGGCGCGAGCGCGACCGTGCGGATCGAATTACCGACTTCCTGACCAACATGTTCAAAGTCTCTGCCCCCAGCGAAGCGAGGGGCAACACCGTAACGGCGCGGGAAATCCTCGATAGGTCATCAAACGAGATCGAGAGAGAATTAGGAAAGGATGTCGAGGCCCGTGCCCAGTTGATGCTGGTCATGGTCAGGACATACGAAAACCTCGGGCTCTTCCCCCGTGCTCACGCCTTGATGGAGCGTGTTATACAGGATCGGCGCAAAACACTCGGAGTCGACAATCCAAAAACCTTGGAGGCCATGTCCGAGATGGGATGGGTGCTGCATCGCGAGGGACGCGATGCCGAGGCTGAGCACCTGATCCGGACCACCATCGACGCGCAAAGCCGCGTGCTGGGACCGGACACTCCTTCGACTCTTGAGTCCAGAGATCATCTTGCCCGTATCCTCCTAAGACAAGCGCACTTCGCGGAGGTGGAAAAGCTGGAACGTGAGTTGATCGCGATCAGCAGTAGCAGCCAGGGGCCAGAGAATCCTCAAACGCTGCGCTTTATGGAGAGCCTTGCCATCGCCCTTGCCCGCCAGAGCCGCTTTGCTGAAGCAGAGGCCGAGTATCAGCAAGTGCTTGACACCCAGCGGCGTAACCTGGGCACGGACCATCCCGATACTCTGGCGACAACGCACAGCCTCGCCAGCATGTACTTAGATCAGGGCAATGATGAGGAGGCAGAGAAGTCATATCGGGAGACGCTTCAGATCGATCAGCGTGTTCTGGGGCCTGAGCATCCGGATACGGCGAACGAGATGACGACACTCGCAAACACGGTACGGTTCGACCCAGGCCGCCGCGCTGAGGCCGAAAACTTGTATCGAAAGGCGCTGGAAATCGAGTCGCGCGTCGTTGGGCCGGACCATCCCTACACGACGGGTGCACAGGAGGGTCTGGCCAATGTCCTGTCCGCGGAGAACCGGTATCCCGAAGCGGAAGCACTTCTGCGGCAAATCCTGATTGAGCGCCAGCGTGTTCTCGGCCCCGACCATACCGACACTCTCTTGTCGCAATACAACCTCGCAAGCGTGCTCAAGCATGAAGAGAGATATGCCGAAGCTGAGAACCTGATCCGCGGGACTTTGGAAACCCAAGCCCGTGTTCTGGACGCGAACGACCCTGATACGCTTGCTTCGAGGTCGCTTCTGGCGGACATTTTGCTCGCTGAGAAGAAACCGAAGGAGGCGGAGGAATTCGCGAGACAGGCCTTCAACGATCAGTTGCGAACTCTCGGTCTGCAACATCGCGACACTCTTGAAAGTCTCGGAGCTCTGGGAACGGCTTTGGTTCGAACGGGCCGATACGAAGACGCGAAACAATTGTACCTAGACACCATTGAAAAGATAGGCGCTGATAGAAGCCAGGATGCACGCGAGGACGTGTTTGGACTGTGGTACGACCTGGCCGACTTGGCCGCGCAGGCTGGACGCCGCGACGAAGCCTTCGTCCATCTCGACCATGCCGTCGAGGCCGGCTACACAAACGCACAATTCATGCGATCTGACGAGGCCTTGAAGCCGCTGCGAAACGATTCCCGGTTCGATAAGCTCGTCGCCAGGGCAAAGTCCGCCAACCAACAACTTGCGCCCATATCGAAATAGATGCTGGTAACAAACGCGCGGCCTATTTGCTCTCGATCGTCGCCGGTTCACCTGCCCTTCATGCCAGAGTGTAGCCGGGATCGAAAGGCGGTTCATGGGCGTCCGTTGTGTCAAGCCATCGCAGCGAAAGAATGTCTACCGGGTCGGTTAATCCGTGGGTCAACAGATTCGGCAGGACCTCTAACACTCCGTGATCGAGAAAATTTTTGTATAGGTCCATATCAGGCTCGAACAAGACACATTCGAGACCATCGATCATCCTCAAATCCCCGGCGTTCTGGTGAAAGGTGAGCTGGACATTGGAATAGTCATACTCGGTCTGTTTATAGCTGAGCGTAGCACCCGGATGAAGGACTCCGGGGTCCCTTTCCTCTGCGACCCCCCCGTCCCGGGCAGTCGCTTCGACCGCTGGTATCATTGCCGGATCGATATAGCCGAAAAATCGGTCCTGGGCAAATGAGTCGTCCCACTTAATCTTCTTCAGATAATCGAGTGGGGTCTTCCCCGCCCCGATTCCAATACGATTCATCGCGGTGATTAGATTCATAAAGCAGGCCAGAGACGCCGGTTTGTTGGCCTGCAGGTCTGTATACCGCTGCTGGGCCGCCGCATCGTCTACCAGGCCCAGTCCCAGATACTCCGCCGCTTTTGGATACTTCGCTTTCAACTCCACCCAAGGCCGAAATGTAATTTTGGTCGGCACTGGAATCAGCATGAACTTCAGGACCTGATGAATCTTCGGATCCGCCGTGACGAAATCCCCAGTCCCGCGGTTTCCCTTGACCCAGACGGTCACCGTGTAATTGTCACCCGGGCCATCGAAGAACTGCAGGTTGAGTTGCACAACCGGTCCCTTAACCCAGTTGGTCTGGTTCACCCAAAATTGTTCCTGACTTCAAGGAGGACATCCACTTCCTCGGCAACCGGCTGTTGAGTGCCGTCGTAGAGGACGATCGTCGCGCGCGCTACTGTCTCCTTCGCCATCGAACCCCCAACTCACAGAGTTATTGATCGACTCATCATCCCACTAAACATTCCATTGAAGCAGACTTAGTCGGCCTTTCCCAGCAAATGTTCTGCGTAGACCTTCTCAAATAACGCAAAGGCCTGCTTCTTCTGGCCGTCTTCTGAGATGAGACCTTTTCGGTTGTAGCCGTCCTGCAGCTTCGGAATATTGCGGGTCGGTGAGCGGAAGTCCATAAGGATCCACGGAGTGACGCCGCGCAATTGAGGAATCTTGTTTAGCATCACGAATTGGTGCTGAAAGACGTAGACCTGCTGTTCTTCAGTCCAACGCTGATTCACAGCGCCGTGATTCCCGGATTTGGCCTCGGCACCGAATTCGCTCATGATTACCGGCTTTTGCGGAAACGTCCAGTGAATGTTGTCGGCGTCCTCGGGCGTCATTTCGTACCAGCCAATGTATTCATTTTGTCCGATCACATCGAGCGCGTCGCAGAGAGGATCATTGTTGATCATCTCGATGCCGTTGGGTCTGGGCCCGACGATGGCAGAGGTGATGAGACGGGTCGAATCAAGTTTCCTGGCTTCGTTGGCTAGGTCGGTAAGAAATCTGGTGCGCACCGGATTGTTCGGTGTCTCATTGGAGACCGACCAAAGGATCACGGAGGCTTTGTTGCGATCGCGGCGGATCATCTCCTTGAGCATAAAGACGTCCTTGGCATATACCTCGGGCTTGTCAAATGAGATGCGCTGCCAATTGGGTATCTCGGACCAGATCATGATTCCGGCCCGATCGGCCGCTCGTTCCATGCGCTCGTCGTGAGGATAGTGGGCGAGGCGGGCGAAATTGGCGTGCATTTCTTTAAGGTAGTCAAAGACGGTGCTGACGTCGCTGTCTGTGTTGGCGCGGCCCCCTCGGATCGGAGCTTCTGCATGCATATTTACGCCCTGCAAAAACATCGGTTTGCCATTTAGGAGGATGCGGGTACCGTCAACACGGATATCGCGGAAACCGATATCATCGGTCAGCCGGTCGTCTCCCGAGGCAACAGTGACCTTGTAGAGCTTTGGATTGTCTGGTGACCAGAGAGTGAGTCGGGCAGCATTGACCTTGAACCGTGCGTTGCCTTCGGCATCGGTAGTGGCCGTTCCGTTGGCAGCTGCTTCTGGAATATCGACCGTAACCGCCGTTCCGGCAGGGGCGTTCAGAACGTGAACGTAGCCCGTGATTTCAGCGTTGTGAGGATCGAAGCTGGGGCCGTGCGCAAGGTGCAGATCGTAATCGTCAATGAAGACGGAGGGCACCGTAACAAGCGAAACGTCGCGGGTAAGACCTGCATAGTTGAACCAATCGATGCCAACGGAAGGAATGCCATCGATAATGCGCGTGGCATCGACGGCGATCACAACAAAGTTTGAGCCTTGATGCAGGATGGCTGTAACTTCACAGTCAAAAGGTGTATAGCCGCCCTCGTGATCGCAGACCCGTTTCTGATTGACCCAGACGTGCGACCGGTAGTTGGCCGCACCCACATGCAGGAACGTACGGGTGTTCGCTTTGGGCTGCGCCTCGAAGTCTCGCTGGTACCAGAGAACACCTTCATAGCTGAAGAGCTCGGGAACTTGCGTGTTCCAGTCACCGGGGACTTTCAGGGTGGGCGCAGTTGAAAAATCGTATTCCTGGTTATGCTTGCCGACGATATTGGGATGTTCATTCAGGGCATAGGACTTGTCATTGATCTCTCCATTCGAGGTATAGAGAGCTCTCCCCGGGGATTGGTCCACAAGGTAGTGCCAGTCTCCATTGAGGCTGGTCACGGCGCGATGGTCGACTCCCACCAGCAGGGTCTCGAGAGGTGGCTGTGCGAAGGCCGGAGATACAAGGCAAGAGCCGGCCAGCAAAACAGAAACATGAACGAGCATTAGACAATTTACCCGCCGGTCGAACGCGGTCATAGGAACTGGCACCCCCGCTTCGAGCTTACAGGGACAAGGGCGGGGTGGGCGAGCATTGGGAGCGCTCATGGAGATTCCCGCCCAACCCGCGCAATGTTGTCGGTTGCGGGCGATGGCCTGACTCAGGCTGCGAATGCACCGCTGGCAAGGGTTTGGCCCCGCCTTTGCCGAGAACGGACCAACCAATAGAAGGCAACAATGTGCGTGATCATCAGCAAAGGCACGTAGATGATCGGGATGGCGTATGTCGAGCCCAACTCCCCCGCCATCGCGGGAAGGCCGACCTGGATAGCGTGGTAATAGTCGATGATGAGATCGGCCGCTCCGACGAGATTAAAGGCGACGACGAACAACCAGAAAAGTGGACGCGCCCTTGCGGTGAGAAGCGCCAGCATGGCTAAGACTCCAGTGGCAAGGTCGCCGTAGGCGGAGAAGGTGGTAAAGCCAGAGGGCAAATGAGCGCCTACGACGCCGGGGAGGATAAAGACCAACCCGAAGAAGCGGAAGCTATGCAGAGTTGCAATGGCGCGGTGCGCTTCGAACCGGTCCATCGATCTGAGTCTGGGCAGGATGTAGACGCCGAAGCAAAGCAGCCAGGCGACATAACCTAAAACGAGCTGTATGCGGAAGAGAGTTTCTGGCGACATATGGCCTCTGTCGATATAGGATTATATCAATCATCCTATCGACTCAAAATCTGTCCCATGACCGTCTTGGACTGATGGGCCGAGTGCCGATGCCCATTGGCATGCGCTTGCGCGCGATTTGGCACGGGCCAAGGCGGCGAATGCCCCGATCCCTGGGGAGGGTTAAAGCTGGAGTTGGTTCCTGAACTACGGTCTCACGGGGTTGCAAGGTGGCATTCTGCTTCCTTTAGTCAACACCGGAGAGTCTGGGATCCCGGCGTCCGGGGAGTGCGCGGAGTGAAAGAGTGAGTTTGCTTTGGATGCTCCGTTATAGCACACAGCTCAATAACTCCGAGCGCGAATATGTCTGGACACCTCACGCTAATTGCGGTACCTTTTTGATCGAATTATCCTGTCCCCGTTTTTCGGTTGTTGACGCACTAAATAGAAGTTATTTCCCTTCTCCTTTCTCGAAGGGTCACGATCCCAATCTAACGGCCCAGCGAGACCTAATTTCAGATCTGAAAGTGCGGACGGATCTCGCGACTTTCGATACCGCGTCGGCATTCAGGGGTATACACATGGCTGATGACAATTCGGGAACCATCCACGATAGCAGCGACGGCGGCGTTGCCGGCAAACACGACCACGTCGATTCGCCCCGGCTTCTGCTCGGCCCCGCGACCTCGGGCGAATTCAACAGCGCCACACTGCGACTGATTCCGATCGCATGTTTTCGCGTGGACGATATCCGATTTGCCTTCGACTCTTCGTTCGTTGGGTTCGATCCGGCCGACGAAAAGAATGATATTCGGGCGGAATTGAAGCTCCTGGTCAATCTGCGAAAAGACAATCCGGAATCACCGCTCTCTGTTTTCGGGCATGCTGATCCGGTTGGCAGCGATGATTTCAACAAGCAATTGAGCGGACGCCGGGCGACTGTAATTTATGCGCTACTCATCTCGACTACGGATCCCGACACCGCGACAAAGCTGTGGCAACGAGTGGCGCGCGAAGAGAATTGGGGCCCGGACCAGCGGCAGCAGATGCAGGCGCTAACCGGCCTTCCTGCAGGTACAGCGGATGCCACCCTTTTTAAGACCTACATGCAGAAACTCGCGCCGGCCGATCTAAAGGTAAGTAAGAAGGATTTCCTGGCCCAGGGCGCTGATGCAGGGGGCAAAGGCGATTACCAGGGGTGCAGCGAGTTCAACCCCAAGCTGATCTTCTCGACCCAGAGAAACAGCGAATTCGAGAAAGATTCCGACAAAACCGTCAGAAACGATGCAAATGGCCTCAATCGCCGCGTGATCGTACTGCTTTTTCAGAAGGGAAGCAAAATCACCCCGGCGAGTTGGCCATGCCCCCGCGCGACAGAGGGTGTTGCCGGCTGCCGAAAAAGATTCTGGTCCGATGGCGAAAAACGGCGCAGCACACGGCTCCCCGATAAGGATCGCAAGTTCGACGACACCAAGGACACGTTCGCCTGTCGGTTCTATCACCGGTTGCTGACCAATTCCCCATGCGAGTCGGAATTGACCATCGTCAAGATCCGCCTGTTTGACGCCCAGGCGCGGCCGCTGCCGTTCGCTCCCTGCCTGACTACCGAAAGTGGACAAACTAAGGCTGCCCGGGCAACGGGCGCTCCGCCCAGCCCGCTCGGAACCACTTCTGGATCGGCGCCTGGCAACTTCGCCGGGGGCAACATAGAGGAGGGGATCGTCACCGTGCGGGTCAAGAAACTCCCGACGACCGTCAAAGTAAGATGGAGCCGTCCCAAAGCCACGGAGACTTCGCCGGCTCCTCTGCCTGACCCGGCGGACCTCGATGACTTCGAATTTCAGATGGATGTGGCGGTCGACATACCCGATGCGGACCCGCAGGCGGCAACAACGAGCCGATTGAAGAACCTGGGATACGACACTGATCCGAAGAGAAAAGAGGTGCCGGGAATGGGCGATCCTGTCCAGGCTTTCCAGCGTGACTACAAACCGCAGTTTGCGGACATCATCGTCGATGGAACTTTGAATCAGCCCACGATCAATGACAGCAAGTCGTCGCACGATGGAACCAAGCCGGTTCTGCGCGCCGGCAGCGATATCGATCTGAAGAGGTGACGGAGGTTAAATACAAGCAATCCGCCAGCCGTCGGATCCGTGATGCAGCGAGCCAATCGAGAGTGGTTACGGCGCCATTGTGGGGCTGAGTTCAAGAATTGCCAGGACCGCGAAGTAACCCGCCATCGCGAGCGGGGCGACAAACGCAGCAGAGTGCCGACGCCGCCGGTACCGCCATCTCTCAACAAAACCGACAACCATGCCTCCGATCATGGCGACCAGGCTGTGTCCGGCAAATTCGCAGGCAAACATCAACGGCCAGCATGTCCGGATGCAAGCGAGGCCGATGAAACTCCCGAAGCGGAGGCAATCGCGATCTGCATGCCAGCCCAGAGGCGCTATCGGCCAGGTGCGGTGGCAAGCCCATTGTGCGCGTTTATATGTGACCGTCCTCTGCCAGAGGGCAGCTAACAGGAAACAAAGTGCCGGTGTGGCATAAGTATGGGTCCAGTCCAGCTGGCGAAGCATTACGGCCGCTATTCCTGCCGCCAGCCAAGGCGCAAGATAGCCGAGAAGGAATCCCCCAATGGCGCGGTGGCGCCGTGCCCAAAGGCTTGCAGAGGCTGTGAATCGTACGGTGCCCGTGAGGAGGGGCAACATCATCGCCGCCACCATGACCATCCAGTCGGCGATCGCCGCGAAGAGCGTCATCCTGTGGTGCACGCCATGCCCGGCGGTTCGCCAAGCGTGAGGGAGCATGACTGCCCACGCTACCGCACCCACTCCGATCGTCCACCATTCCGGATGCAACCAAAAGAAGGATTGAGTTTTGACGCCGACCGACCTGCACTGGCGGGCAACAGCGGGGATCATTTGAAGTAGAGGCTGACTCGCCCCACTTTAACCTGGGGCACCTCCCCCTCCCAATAGCCCCTACTGAAGGTTACGCGCAGATTTCGCGGATCCCAGTTCTTACTGGCGATCAAACGGGGAACAGCGTCAGTTAGATCCACAGTGAAACTCAAGCCGTTTCCCCCTCGCGGTCCCTCGGGGTCGCTCGCCTTCTTCACGCCGAAGGTTCCCAAATTCCCCACGAGCAATTCGGGATGCTGTTCGGGAGCATCGCCTCGGGGCAGGTTCAGATAAACGCGGAACGGAGGCGCCTCTTTGCTGCAAGTGAGATTCTCAATATAGAGGTACACTTCCATCTCTGATAAGGCTTTGTGCGAGGCTGCCGGACCCGTTGGTGCGTGCATCGCCAGGGTTATCTCTGTTGGCTGAGAGCCCAGGAAAAACGGCTCGCTCGTAGCCCCCACCATTTCTGCAACACGCGGGGCCTCTGCTGCGGGCTTTTGTGGATCCTGCGGATTCGCCATCTTTGACTCCCTCGGAACACTCTGCTCCACCGATTGGGCGCACGTCCCTAAAGCGATACTCGCTAAGACAATGAACCGCGTAAACCACGCACCGGGCTTCGATGGACGCATTTCCATATCTGCCGTTACTTTACTCGCTCGCGGACGGTTGCCCTAGGGCGCGCCGTTGAACGGATCACTGATGTCTTCATACTCATAGGACAACGGCGGCTGCCTGGTATCTAAACAGGCCCGCGAATTCATGGGAGTCGCCACTCCATTCTCATCATGGAAATCGAAGGAATCGCCAAGCCACTTTTTTGAGTCCTGACCCGGGTCCGAATCTTTCGGGTTGCGGTCCAATCTCTTCAATTGCTTTTGCCGCTGAGTCCACACCTCCCACAGCCGGTCGATATTGCAATGATGTAACCAAAAGATGGGGTCGAGAGCAGCGGTTTCAGGATCGATCATGTAGCTGCCGTTGCCAAAATTGTTGTGCACAACGTTGTGTGGGACCATTTCGAGAGACCCGGAGTTTCCCGGGATGTGGGAGTGCCCATCTGGAGGGAACACGGGCCCGCCGAAGGCTGGACGGACGCCTGGAAATGACTTCGACTTCAAGCAGTTCAGGTTGGTATCGGGGTTGCCCGGGATGGGCGTGAAGGGCGGAGACGGATTGATATCCAAAAATGGCAGGCCTCCATTCGCTCTCGTAGAGCGCTGAGTCACAAACAGATGATTCACGGCAGGGTCGGCCGGTTTCCGAAAAGGCTCCGGCAGCAAGGGCGTCGAGGTGACATTCCAATACGGCAGAGCCCAGTCTTTGGGTCCGCCGAGTATGCTCGCGACAATCTTCGCTATTGTTTTCTCAAAGAAGTGCAGGTAAATACGATGCCAGGAAAGAAAAAACCACGCCCCATGTTCGCATTTCGCCCAGAATTTATCCGCATCAGCGGGAAAGGTGTCCTTGGATAACTTATTTGGATCCCCTGGCCGGTTTGGGAGCAGCGTCTTATCGATTCGCCCCGCCCTTTGAGGGTAGTCATGAATCGCCCCCTGGTAACGCCAACTCAACGGATTGTCGAGTCCCAAGGTCTGCATATGAGCAATGGCCTTCTCGTAGAATTCCAGGGTCCGATCGGAAGACGGCAGCTTGGACACATCCCGGCGTATTCGGACCGGCGGTGGAACAGCAGGCCGCCTTGTGGTTCCGTTGCTCATTGCCGCCTCTTTCGTTCAAAACGATTTGAATGCGCCTGATTGGGGAATAGGCATCCTAGAATTAGTCCAAATCATACCGCGGACTTCAAGCGTGCACCAACAAAATGCCGTTTTCAAGATCTTCGTCAGCTTGGCGGGACAGTCACCACTAAGTGGACATATGACGACTCGGTCCGCTCTAACCCACGGCAACTGATACGTCCTGGCGTGGCAATCAGGATGGATCACGAAGTATGATCCCGGTTAAGGGATCGGGTGGGCACACCGAAGATCGAGCGTACGAAGAGTCTTCGCACCGCGCGCTTGGTCTCAGTGACTATTGCGGCTTATTACTTTGTAGGGGCGGCCTGAGAAATCAATGCATGCCTGCATGCCTGAATGCAAAGCCTGGGCGCCATGTTCTGACCTGTAATATACTTCGGTGCGGGGAAATCGATGGCAGAAGACTACACAGTCCAGCAGGGCGACCATCTGGCCAGGATCGCGAGAGCCTTCGGCTTTTCAGACTGGCAGACGATCTGGAAACATCCCAACAACGCCAATTTGAAGAATAAGCGGCAGAACCCAAACGTCTTATATCCAGGTGACTTGTTATATATACCCGACCGCCAATCGCGCGAGGAATCGTGCAGTACCGATAAAAAGCATGGCTTCGTCATGAAGACCTCTGACCTCAAACTCCGGTTGACGCTGCGCGATCAGTATGAAAACCCGATAGCCAATGCCTCCTGTAACTTGATTCTGGGGGCCAAATCCGACACCGTCACCACAGACGGTAGTGGAAAAATCGAGGTCGATATTCAACCGGATGATCACGACGGTATTCTGATAATCCAAGACGCTGAGACACCATTCGAAAGCACTCCAATTTCATTCAGAATTGGAGATTTGGATCCGGTCCTTGAAACCTCCGGACAAGTTGCCAGGCTGAATAACCTGGGATACTTTGCGGGAGATATCAAACAACCCGATCCCGCAACCTTCCAATCGGCCGTTGAAGAGTTTCAATGTGACAACAACCTGACGGTCGACGGCATCTGCGGTCCAAATACCCAGGCCAAGCTCAAGCAAGTGCATGGGTGTTGAGCCAGTTGGACGAGACGCCCGAACACTGCGCATTCGCGAGTCTCTGACGCGACATGCCTACCCTAATCGAGGACGCGTCCATGGCTGTTTTCCTAGTCGGACTTGGCCTGGGCTTGGTGCGCTTGAGGAAGTGGGGGATTGCCTATGAGATCAGTGCTGAGGCTGAGGGCGGAGAATACGAACGGGAGAGTCCGTAGGGTCCTGAGGGCATGCGTGATCAGCGTTCCGCAAGATCCCGGTCCTGATACCCCCGCCGAACTTGATTGGCATGAGAATGAGCCGGCATCGGATTCTCCCTTCAATTAAGATGGCCCGCGTGGGGCACGGAAGAGTGCCAAGTCTTTGGTGCCCATGCGGGCTTTTTGTTTTCGGTGTTCAAGAAAACGGCACGCGGAAAGCTCGAAAGCTCTCAGGGATGACAGGCAACGGCCCAAAATATCCTAATCCAGACCGGTAAGCAAAATCTGAACACACATGTGCATCTCGACTACGGCTATGCAGTCACGAGCCACTCTAGCCAGGTATTCGATGCTGCCCAATTCGCGGTTCGCCACCTTGACGGTCGTTGGAAGGCGAAGTGAATTGGATGCGGTCGGCTTTGGAAAAGCTACGCGCTTCCTCTCGGAACACGGAGACACCCTGCCGCCGTCGAGGATCGTGAGTGCGCTCATTTTGTCCTGCAGTTGCACGGTTAACCAGTTGGCTGCGGCATCGATGCTTTTCACGCGCGCATACTCACCCCAGCCGATGCCGACCTCCATTGATCTCCGTTAGCAGCGCAGGATGTCGCCCACTTCATACCGTTCTGCCCAAGTGTGGTCCGCGCCGGTCATGTCTTAGCGCGGAACCAGCGCACGGACCTGCACCTTGCGTTCTTCATCCCCTCCCCAACAACGCTTCTCGGGCTCGGTCGAGGCCGCGCAATATTCTTTGCCCTACCCGGCTGAGGCTGAGAACTCCGCCATCTTCGACAAACCCGATCATGTGATTCATTCGCGCCCCAGAGTTTCCGGCTCGAGGCCTCCCACGCCGGACGATTCCGGTGACCGCAAACCGCAACCGTCGAGTCGGATCAGGAAAAATAGAGCGCGTAAACCGCCGACAAATGCGACCGTGCCGCCTCAAGCCAAACTCCTTGTAAGCCGCGAAGAGGCCGCGCAGCTCCTCTCCATCAGCGTCCGGGGAGTGGATTACCTGACCGCCACGAGGCGACTATCCACCCGAAGGATCGGAACGCGAGTATTGATTCCGATCGAAGACGTGCGTAAGTCTGCCCGCTCCGATCATCCCGAGCGGCTGGCCGGCTGATCAAAATCGCCAGGAATCACTCAGAAGAACGTGAAGGAAGCAAACGACGAAGCCAGGTGGGAGCAGGTTTATGCAATTCCGTTAGTTTGCCGTTCTCGCAAATCGCCACCAGACGAAATGGTCTCCGCAAATCGTCGTTATCGAAAACCCACACACGCGGAAGCCTTCGAAGCGCCTCGCGAAGGTTTGCCAGGATCCGTGGATAACGGCTGACCAATTTTTCGTAAGGCACGTCGTGGCCGCCCTGGCTGACGCGCATCGCCACGCGCTCCTCCGAGACTTCGGGACCGGAAGTACCAATGAAACAGAGGAGCACCGTGTAGCCTGCAGCAGCTGCATCCGTGAGGAATGAAAGTTTGTCTCCGACCGGATCGGAAAACACCGTCTCAAAAACGAAGCTCTCGCGCTGGCGAATCAGTTCCTCGCGAATGGATGCGGCCAGGGCCGCAGCTTCGTATGGATCGATATTCAATTCACGCGCCAGCAGGTCGGCATTGACGAAGCGAAGTCCTGCGGGTTCGAGATGCGCGTAGTAAAAAGTTGTTTTTCCGGCTCCGTTCGGTCCGGCAAGCGCGACCACGATCGGTCGCTGATCAAGCGGTGAAGAGACAGTCAACGAGCGGCCTTGGCTTTTGCGGATATGCGGACCGGCCTGAATTGCCGTTTCACGAAGCGTCCAACGGTCTGGCGTCCGTCCTCGCCCGTGCGGATGAGCAAACTAGGTCTAGCAAAGTGAGGCTCATAGTGGGGAAACGGCTGGCTGTGAAGCCAAGCTGCGGTTTGCTTCCTGCCCTCCGGCGAGTCAACCGAAGACAGACAGGAAGAGAGCGGGCGGATGGCGGCGTTCCGGGCAAGCATCAATACCTGCTCTCCTTTAAGCAACGTCTCAACCGAGCGGCCAAGACGCGCCCAGAACTCCACCTGCCCGGCGATGGATCGCTCCGTCACTTCACCGGCGAGCCGTGCATCAAGTACAAGGGCATCGGAAAGCTTCACGGGCTGGCTCATGCAGCCATGGTAGCACAATGCTACCGGAGCCCCGATGCAGCCGTAGCCTTCCATGTTGTCATATGCTCTTCCTTACCATTCGGTGCGATCAGGCGCAACGTGGCCAGAACTGGAGTTGGAGCCTTAGAGAAAGGCGGAGGCGGGAATCAGGGTTCGAAAGATTAAATACGCCTGACAAATGCCGACCCAGAGCCGGTCATCCCACGCCGATTCCAGAAGCAGCTTCGCCACTTCCGAATTGGGCAAGTCCCCTTGGGCGTGTTATATACCCTATGGGGTATAAGTCTTGGTGCCTGTTTTGGTGCCTGTTAGATTTGAAATTTGACGCACTGCCATGCAGTATCGTGCAGTCAACGATCACCACATATCTATTGTAAACAAAGCGTTTATGCAGACAATTGCGCTGCGGCGCATTCCCGTGCAAAGTGGCCAAAATCTGACTACGATCAGTAGGCCGGTAGTTCGAATCTCTCCGGGCGCACCATTTAAATCATTCTTAATCAATAACTTCTCATCACTGCCCGCCAGGGTAACGGAGGGAAAGCCGGTCGTTGTCGAAAGCGGTCCTTTTCCGAATTCCACAAAGAAGATTGAAACCATCGACATACATGAACTCAACCGCTTGGGACGCTTGGCGTTTGTCGCTTACAGGCTTTCTGGTTGCCGGTTTGTTCCTCTCAAGGAAGTACGCGTTGACCCTGTTTCTTTTGGGCGGCGTCGGCAAGGCTGGGTTTGACATCGGTCTGCGGCGGGGATGGTTGATCCACGCTTGCCGGTGAAGAAGGTATTGATCCTTGCCCGGCATATTGACGATTTCCTTTGTGGCCCTGATGTACATCATGATCAGAATTCTGAACCTGATGCACTGATTTAACGATTGCATCAATCCCCGGGCAAGTCTCCGGTATGCTGAACAACAACCGGCGTGTATGAAGATTGCTTCACGTAGTCGACAGCATGGAAGTGGCGGAGCCGAAACGCTCGTAGCACAGATGTGCCGCATGCTGCGAGAGCAGGGTCACGACGCCTGTGTTTATGCGGTCGCCGCTCTTGGCCCGCTCGGCGAAGAGTTGCTGAAACAAGGGTTCGCCGTACAGGCACAAACGGGCCGGCATTTGTCCGAGGCAACGCGAAACTTTTTCCGAATCTTCAGAGAGTCGAGACCCGATGTTGTCCATCTTCATAACCCGACGCCGACCATTTATGCGGCGCCAGCTGCCAAAATGGCGGGCGTGCGCTGCGTTGTATCGATGCGCCACAACCTGGTGGCTCCGCCGCGGCGCCTGTCTGTGGAGGTGAAGTACGCTCTCGCTGCAACCTGTTGCGACTGGGTAGTCGGGATCTGCGACGCAACAGTGAAGAATCTGAAAAGCATGCACACCGTTCCAGCACGGAAGATCGTGCGTATTTACAACGGAACAGTGCCGCTCCAGCGAGTAGCGATCGAGCAATGCCCCGCAAAGAGCGGATTCACGCTCCTGTATGTCGGCCGGCTTGCGCCGGTGAAGAACCACCCACTGCTCCTCAATGCCTTTCGCGCCGCCCTTTCGACCATGCCCGATCTGCGTCTCTGGATGGTGGGGGACGGCAGCGAACGCGTCAAGCTGGAGAGCCTCGCCACCGAATTGGGCATTGCTGAACAGGTCGCCTTCTGGGGACAGCAACTCGACGTAGCGCCCTTCTTCTCCGCCGCCGATGCATTCATCATGTCATCAAGGTCGGAGGGATTGCCTATGTCCCTGCTGCAAGGCTTCTCACTGGGGTTGCCTGCAATCGTAACTGACGTGGGCGGCATGGCGGAAGTCGTTCGGCTTGGGAACGCTGGGCTTACGGTGTCAGCGACGGATCCGGTGGAGATGAGTGCGGCAATTCTGATGATGGCAAACAGCAAAACCCAACGAGAACGGTTCTCGATGAACGCGGAGGCAATATTCCCTTCGCAATTCATTTTGCAATTAATGACTGATTCGTACCTGGAGCTTTATAGGCAAGCTCTGCGAGCCCGGCGCGCTGTGAAGGGCTAATTGGTCTGCATCCTCCGTGTCTAGGTGACAACAGCCAAGTCCGAAAAATCAATCTTTGCGAGACACGATCAATTCAGCTCACTTGGATTGTCATGCGATCGTGGCCGGAATCCTGTTCCTTACACGAGCAACCATCGCGATGGGCGGATGCTCAGGGATTGTGATTAACAACAATACTGCATCTCGAACTGGCACCCCGACTCCTTATACCATGACCGTAACCGGCACCAGCGGAAACGTGCATCAAACAACCACCCTCACGCTTACCCTGCAGTAGGAGAGACCTATCGGTATGCAGTAACCGAGATAGGTTTTGCGTCCCAAGTTGACATCGAGAGCGAGTGTAAGGGGCCTTTTTCTTTAAGGAAATAGCCCCTCGGCCGCATCGATTCCATACCCACTCGATGCGAACCGCTGTCGTCAGCGACTCTGACACAGCGTAACCGGTGAGCGCATCGTCGTTGAGCCTTCCCTGTTGGCCCCATCTTACTTACTGCCGCTTCCTAGTACTACGACCGTGTGATTGAGTAATTAAGTTTCCGTCGGGCCTGTTTTCGGGTGAACTTCCACTGAATGGTGATCCGATCGCGGTTTGTGCGCCGATTCCAAGCTTTGGTTTGACGGCGCAGTTGGCCAATATCTCCGATCCTGCGTCTGCCCAGGCACTGGCGGCCGAAAAGACTGATCTCTATCTCGGCCTGATTCAGCCAGCTTCCATGCGTGGGCGTGTAGTGTACCGTAAAGCGATTCCACAACCATCCACCAATCTCTTCCCCAAAGTGGTGAGTCAACGCCTTGCGGGTGTGGGTGCTCAGGTTGTCGACGACCAGATGAATGGTGTCTGCTGCCGAATAATGCGCGGCAATCTCAAGAATGAAGTCGGCGAACTCCGGCGATGAGCGTGTGGGTGTCACTTTGGTGAAATGAACTCCCGCCTTGGGTTCGATACCGCAGAAGACATTTGCCGTTCCACAGCGCTTGTACTCGTAATCTCTTCGGGCCACCTTGTAGGGCTTCACGGGCATCACAGGCCGGGTATCTTTATGCAGAACCACCGGCCTTTTCGTCGACGCAAACCACCGGTTCGCTTTTCGATAGGGGCCTTTCGTATATCTTGAGCATGTCCTCCATCTTGGCGATGTACTCCTCGTCCAGCTTCCCCACGCACCACATTTTGCCGAGTCGGCCCGGGGAATCACACCCCGAGCCGCTTCATACCTGGCCCAATCAAGTTGGGCCTTTTCACTGTTACGTTCACGACCATGGTCTTTCGACATAAGCCGCTAACAGCGGTTTGAAGCCTCTTCTTGCAAAGCGGCTCCGAAGGGCCTACCTTCATCATTCGTACAGCACAGACCTTGCGGTCTTTCTTAACACAATTTCCCGCCACGGCTTGAGGTCGTGGCTTTCCAACAAGACACGGATGGTCTCTCGGCCCACGTTCGGGACAAGTTTGCGTTTAACAACTTCTTCCGTCAGCAGTCGCACCGTCCAGCGTGCCCGTCCTTCTGGGGGCGGCGAGCAGACCACCGCGACTATCCGCTGTTGCTGTTGCTGGTCCAGTGCCGGAGTTTTGCCCGGTCGAGCGGCATCGAACAACGCCCGCTCGATTCCTCCTTGCTGATAGCGCTTGCCGATCTGCCAAACGGCCTTGGCCGAGAGCATCAGGTTGGCACTCACCGCAGACGTGGACTGCCCCTGATCCATCTGAAGCAACGCTAAAGCGCGTATTACCGTGCGTACTGATTGCAAACCGCCGCCGAGCAACTGCTCCAATTGCTGCCGATCTTTCGAAGTTAGCGAAATCTCAAGCCGCTTGCCTCTGCCCATGCAATCAGCTGTACAAGCAAACAGAGCACCCTACAAGTACCTACATTGATTACCTATACATGCGGTCATGGTACTGGCGAGTTAGATGATGCAGATTTGATTGCCGGTTCAGGCCAAGTCGGCGTTAAGCATGCCTCAACCGCGGATGCAGTGTTCGAACCTCTTCTGAAAATCAGGCGAGGAGTGAAGCCAAAGGATAGGCCAGTAAGGGGGAGCGCCCGATTTCATCTTCTCGCTCTTGGAAGCTCCACTTCGTCGATCGAGGTATAAGGTTCCTCGTGACTCCGATCGCTTGCCCCTGTCTCGGTTCGGCTTTACCGACGGATAGGAGTGCTTCCCGGGACTGTAGGCCGGACCAATTGGATGGTTCACACAGCGGTATCCGCTAAGGCGCATGATTTCGATTGGAAAGCGGGGTGAGCGGCTCGTTCGACGCCATTCCAGCCCGCCCGCCAATCAAGCCGCTCGCAAAACATCCCTTGAACCGAATCGATCACCAAGCCGGACGGAGAGGAGAGAATTCCCTCGATCGTGTTCATTTGCGCACAGAGGGTTTCGAGATCGAACAAATGCGGGGCTCGTTCTGCGAACAATCCAGGCTCCGTCCATTCATTTCATGAGGCTTACCGGGCAATCGTTTGGCCGGAAACATGCACCCGAGGTTACTGGCTTAGAGGAAACGTATATGCAGAAACTGCGACTTGATCTTCGCGTGGCGATGCGGCAACTGGCCAAGTCTCCCGGTTTTGCGATTACAGCCGTTCTGATGCTGGCGTTTGGCATTGGCGCCACCACGGCGATCTTCTCGATCGTGGAGGCAGTTCTGCTGCGGCCGCTGCCGTTTCCTGATTCGGAGCGGCTGATGGTTTTGTCGGACCGGCTGGAGGGGGTGAATGTCGGCACGAATGGGAACGAAGTCGGCGTCACCGTGCCTGATATCAAGGCTTACACCCGGGAGACCCAGGGGTTTACGGCGCTGGGCGGATACCAGGGAACGGGCTTTGAACTGTCGGGTGCAGGCGAGCCAGCGCAACTCAACGCGTCCCGGCTGACGGCCGGCGTTTTTTCGGCACTCGGCGTACAGCCCCAACTGGGAAGGGTCTTCACCGCCGATGAAGACGAACATCATCAGCAAGTGGTGGTGTTGAGCTATGGAACCTGGGTGAGCCGGTTTCATCGCGACGCGCAGATCCTGGGCCAGAAGATCCTGCTGGACCGCAAGCCATACATCGTGATTGGTGTCATGCCGCGCAATTTCGAATTTCCCCTGGTGGCGGGACAACTGAACCGCTCCGAGCTGTGGGTCCCCATGAGTTTCCGCCCCGATGAACAAGTTCCGGTGGCAGCGGCAAACTGGAGCTATCAAATGGTCGGCCGGCTGAAACCCGGCATTTCAGCCAAACAAGCGGAGAGCGATGCGCAGACCGTGGCACAGGAGATCATGCGCGGTTTTCCACCCATGATTGCGAACCTCAAGATCAGTGCCATGGTGCGGCCTCTTCGCGAAGACATAACATTGCAAACCCGTCCCCTTCTGAGGACCTTGTTTCTGGCCGTAGCCGTGGTTCTTCTTATCGCCTGCGTGAACCTGGCCGGATTGATGCTGGTGCGTGCCACCCGTCAGCAGAGAGAAGTGGCCGTGCGGCTGGCGCTGGGAGCGCGCGCGTCGGCGCTGCTGCGTCAGGCGATTCTGGAAAGCCTTGTGCTCAGCCTGAGCGGCGGCGTGCTGGGACTGACCCTGGCCGCAGTTGCCTTGCGCGTGGGCAAGAGCATGCTCCCCGAAAGTCTTCCGCGGATCAGCGAGATCGGTCTGAACTGGAGCGTGGTGGGGTTTGCGCTGGCGCTGGGCGTAGTGACGGGGCTGGTATGCGGAATCGTTCCGGCAATCGCGGCGCTGCGCACAAATGTGAACGCGAACCTGAAAGAAGGCGGCAGGAGTGGCTCGGAAGGCGGAGGGCATGCGCGCCTGCGTTCTACCCTGGTCGTCGCGGAGATTGCCATTGCATTGGTGCTGCTGGCGTCGTCATGCCTGCTGCTGCGCAGCTTTGAAAAAATGCGGTCGGTCGATCTCGGATTCCGGCCGGAACATGTAACCACGGCTGCCTATGGGCTTCCGCAGAAGCAATATGAGAAGCAGTCGCAGGTGGACACATTCAATCGCGAACTGCTGCAGCGCCTAAATGCATTGCCGGGAGTGACGGCGCTCGGGACAACCACGCAGCTTCCGGCCGGGGGCGCCAACAACAATCAGACCTTTGTCGTCGAGGGGTACACGCCGCCCAAGGGCGCCGACCTGAACCTGGCGACAACGTCGCAGGTCATTGGAAACTTCTTCCCGGCGATGGGGATTCCGCTGCTGCGCGGGCGTTTCTTTACCGAGGCGGACCGGCATGGCGCACAACTGGTGATTATCGTGAACCACAAGCTGGTCCAGCATTTCTGGCCGGGCCAGGACCCCATCGGCAAGCGTATACGCATCGGCACGCCCGAGATGCAGACGCCGTGGATGACGGTGGTGGGCGAAGTAGGGGACGTGACGCTGACGTCGCCGGACGAGCCGTCGAAGGAGCAGTACTACACACCCGTCGACCAGGGAGTGGATGACGCCGGCGCGCTGGCTCAGCCCACCGATCTGAACGGCAACTATGGAATCATCGTTCTCCGTTCCCTGCTTCCCGCGGAACAGATGGAAAACGCGTTGCGCGCGACGGTGCGGTCAATTGATCCGCTTCTTCCGCTGACGCAGGTGCAGACCATGGAGCACGTCGTGTCGCAAAGCGAGGCGCCGCGGCGATTCAACACGGTGCTGATCGGGAGCTTTGCGTTTGCGGCGGTGGTGCTGGCGGTGCTTGGCATTTACAGCGTAATCGCGTTTTCTGTAGCATCGCGCGTTCAGGAGATGGCGATTCGCATGGCGCTGGGATCGCAGCGCGGGGCCATCATCCAGTTGGTTCTGCGCTCGGGAGCCAAACTGGCAGTCGTCGGATGCGTGATCGGACTGGGCGGGGCCGCGGCTGCTTCGGGACTGATGCGATCGCTCCTGTTCGACGTGAGTCCTTATGATCCGCTGGCCATGTCGGCGGCGGCCGCAGGGGTTTTGTTGCTGTCGGTAGCGGCTTCGGCGCTACCGGCGCTGCGCGCGGCGTCGATTGATCCGATGCGTGCATTGCGAGGGGAATAGGGCGTTACGGTTTGAACTCCGCGCTGTTTTCTATTGCGAGCGTTGCCTGAACCGGTAAGGTGTCGCTCGAGCCGCCGGCCAGCACGCGCACCTGTTCCTTCTCGACGCGCCATGCATGACGCACGGCGTCCCAGTAGGCGAGGTCACGCGGCTTCAGATCGAGTGTGACGTCTGTCTCCGCGCCGGGCTCGATTCTCACCCGCTTGAATCCCTTGAGCTCGAGCCTGGGCCGGTCGACGATCGAGCCCAGGTGTTGCACATACATCTCCACGACTTCATCACTGGCGCGCTGGCCGGTGTTCTTAACTTTTATTGCGACTTGAACGGCGCCGTCGGCGGCCGCGGTTGGCGCACTCAGCTTCAGTCCTTCGTAAGCGAACGTCGTGTAGGTCAGGCCATAGCCGAAGGCGTAGAGCGGCTTTTCCTTGCTGTACATGTAGGTGCGGCCGTGAGTGATGTCGTAGTCCATGATGGGAAGCAACTGCGCGTCGCCGTTGGGCCAGGTCTGGGTCAGGCGGCCGGCGGGCGAGTAGTCGCCAAACAATACGTCCGCCAGCCCGTGACCCTCTTCCTGGCTGTTGTGGGTCATGTGGACGATGGCGGGAAGATTCTGCTGGCTCCAGACAATGGCGTAGGGAAAGCTCGAGCGCAGCACCTCGATGGTGGTGGATTGGCGGCGAACACTTGCTTCACCAACGCTCCTGCTCCAGCACGATGGTCTTGCGGTCCACATCTTCTTTGCCGTTGGAGGGTGTGGGGCACTGATCCCATCCGGCATTGCATTCGGGGTGATTGCCTACCACCACAATGGCCACATCGGCCCGGTGCGCGAGTGCGGCCGCCTCGGCGGGATCGGACCCGTCAGCGTAAAGCACTTTGACGCTTTTGCCGGCGGCCTCCCTGATTCCTTCGAGAATGCTGACCGTGTACGGAGGCGTGCCGCTGTACCAGTCGAGCAGGACCTCGTCGATCCACGGCCCGATCACGGCAATCGTCTTCAGGCGGGTACGATCCAGAGGCAAGGTGTTGTTCGCGTTCTTAAGCAGAACGATGGACTCATCCGTCGCCAGCCGCACCAGGTCGCGGCTCGACTGGCGCTGCCAGGGAGGCGGTTCGCCATTGGATTCGCGCCCGATGCCGGCGTAGGGATCGACGCCGGGCGGATCGAATTCACCGAGACGCAGGTACACCCGCAGCAGATTGCGAAGCGCGGCGTCTATGTCGGCTTCGGTCACAAGGCCGTCCTGCAGCGCCCGGGTGAGATCGTCCTTGTAGGTGTCGAGAAAATGATTGATGCCCGCCTTCACTGCGGCAGCGGAACCGTGTTCTCTGTCCGGGAAGCTCTTGTGCGCAGTGATCAAAAGCCCGAGAGCGCCGCCGTCGGTGCAGATGAGGCCGTCGTTGCCCCACTCCTTGATCATGACGTCTTTGAGGACCGGGTGAATCATCATGGGCGTGCCGTTCCACGAGTTGTAGGCGGCCATCACCGCGCGCGAGCCGCCCTCCTCGAACCCCATGCGGAAAGGCACGGAATAATACTCGCGGAATAGCCGTTCGCCGAAGTCCGAGGACGAGTGGGCACGGCCGTTCTCGTTCTCATTGGCCAGGAAATGCTTCATCAGTGAGGCAGCCTGCCAGTGCTTCAGGTCGGGGCCCTGCAGTCCCTGGGCAAAGGCCACCGTCAACGTACCCACCAGGAAAGGGTCTTCCCCGTAGGATTCTTCGGTGCGCCCCCAGCGCGGATCGCGGCTGAGGTCGGCGTTTGGCGCCCTGACCACGACGCCTCCGAAGTCGGTTACGGGGTTCTGATAGTAGTAGCGGGCTTCGTACCCCTCGAGCCCCGCGATCTTCTTGAGCAGTTCCGGGTCCCACGTCTCTCCGAGGCCTTTTTCCTGGGGAAGGGTGGTAGTGGGGAGCGGCTGCTTGCCGCGCGGGCCCCAGCCGCCGGGACCGCCGAGGGCGAGGCCGTGCAGTCCCTCAACCTGGCCGGAAAAGACCAGGCCCAAACGCGGAACTTTAGGATGGTCCGACATGAGGTTGACCTTCTCGTCGAGCGTCAGGCGCCCGAGCAGGTCGGAGATGCGTTGATCGTCGCTCAGCTTTGGATCACGGAAAGGCAGGTCAGATTGCGCTTGCACCAACCGGGCCGCCAGCAGCAATGCAGCTATCCACGGCAAATTTGTGCGCAATCGAAAACGCATCGTCAGCCCCCGCGCAAGAACAGCGAAGATTAACACATCAGCCGCACCTAAATCGATTGAGCAACAACACGGATCGCCCGGCATCTGCGGGCGTTGCGGCATTCCAAACGCCGCTCGCCGCCGTAAGCTCTCGCTGTATAGAATCGGGGCATCCACTGTCACTTATCCCAGTTGTCCCTGCTGCGTAGGATAGGCAAGCTGAAATGGGTTCAACCGGCGCAATGGCCTGCCTGCGCTGATCGAAGAGTTTGATCCGGATACCGGAAACCTTCGAGAAAGCACAAGGCTTTTGCTTTCAAGCCGGAAGCGCCCGCCAAAGGGTGGTCTTCATGTCTTCAAGAATATGGACGAGTTGGTGCCTGAGTGCCGGGATGGTCGTTGGGTGTCCTGCCTTTGCACAAAATGAAGCCTCGCCGGGCCAGGAACCAAAAACCGGCCTGGTGCTTGAGGGTGGAGCAGCGCTCGGTCTCGCCCACATCGGGGTGATCCGGTGGCTTGAAGAGCACCGCATTCCGATCGGCTACGTTGCAGGCACGAGCATGGGAGGCCTGGTCGGGGGCCTGTATGCAACCGGAAACTCCCCCGCCGAGATTCAGAAACTGGTGGATAGCATCGATTGGGACGTCGTGCTGCGCGGAGAGGTTCCTTATCGCGACCTGTCTTTCCGGCGCAAGGAAGATGCGGAGGAATACCCCAACGGCCTCGAGTTTGGAATCAAGGGCGGAATCCGATTCCCGGAAGGCTTCAATTCCGGCCACCAGGTCGGACTGATCCTGGACGAGATTGCCCTTCCCTACTCGGCAGTCAAGTCATTCGATGAGCTTCCCATCCCGTTTGCGTGCGTGGGAACTGACCTCGTGAGCAATCAGGCGTATACGTTTCGGAGTGGATCGCTTTCGATGGCCCTGCGCTCCACCATGTCCCTTCCCGGAATATTTACGCCGGTCAGAGACAAGGATCATGTTTTCGTAGACGGCGGTCTTCTCGACAATCTGCCCGTCGATGTGGCCAAAAAAATGGGGGCCGGCCTTACCATCGCGGTTCACCTGGCGTCCAAACCGCTCGCAGCCAATGAGCCGCTCTCCTCGGTCGGCGTGCTGGGACAATCCGTTTCGACGGTCATCGCCTCGAACGTACTGCGGAGCATGGAACTGGCGGACATTCTCATCTCGGTGCCGCTGGAGAAGTACACCGTTGCCGACTATGACAAGAGCGTGGACATCATCCGGCTGGGCTATGAAGCCGCTGCAAGCAAAGCATCAATCTTGTCACGATTGAGCGTCGATGAAGCCACGTGGCAGGCCTACCTGGACCGCCGCAATGCCCGGCGCAAGACTGTATCAGAACCGCAGTTTCTCGAGGTGACGGGAACCAAGCCAAAGCTGGCCAAGGACATAGAACAGGAACTCTCCGAATATGTCGGCAAGCCGCTTGACGATGTCAAATTCGACCGGGATCTAACCTTCCTTCTCGGAAACGGGCGCTTCTCAAGTATTGGCTACACGATGATCGAAAAAGGCGGCAAGCAGGGACTTCAGATCATTGCCCGGGAAAAAGAGTGGAGTCCACCGGAGGTTCGGCCGCTCATCATCATCGACGGCTCG
>Ga0206941_10071_pt1 | contig 30907 bp, 28 predicted proteins | sample Alteio_BWOrgHeat_9_FD_153251 | JGI IMG/M metagenome (GOLD analysis project Ga0206941, IMG submission 153251) | Enriched cells from forest soil in Barre Woods Harvard Forest LTER site, Petersham, Massachusetts, United States -... | ecosystem: Environmental > Terrestrial > Soil > Temperate forest >...
GAGGAAGCCCAGGTGATATTGTTGTCGCCTGCAAGAACATGTGAACGAATCCAGGTGGGACTGGTAAAGCTGCCGACATTATACTGCAATCTGCAGGCTTTGTTTGTGCCGGATACAGGCAAAAATGCAGCGACGGTGTCTGCTGAAACGCAGGGATGTTTTTTAAATTCCTGGATTAAAGTGATCACAGATCCGCTTAAAATTGTCCCGGATTATTTTGGCAATACCACCGCCTGTGTTGTTTATTACACGGTTAACAATCAGACCTCGTTTGCTTCCGCTCCGCTGCCTGCCAATTTTACGGTGATGCTGCCAAAGGCAGTCGGATTTGCGCCGGTGAATTATGCACTGGCGGTACCCTACACGGCATCGGTGCAGGTGACAGGCTATAATCCGTCCTCAGCCCTGCCTGCGGCCAATACGCTTCCGCTTGCCTCTTATGCGGCATCCACAGATACACTGCGGTCTTTTTATCTGATATTGGATCCGGAGTCAGACAGTGTGTGCCTGCAGAACCTGGATGCGACAGCCGGCGTCAGTGTTGTTTTGAGTGATGGCACGCAGGCCGTTTTGACAAAACCAGGACTGCCGCTGGAGCTGCAGATTCCAGCAACCATCACGGGCATGACGGCCACGGCCAATCTGAAAAGCACCACACTTTCCTGTCAGGCGATGTCTGCGCTTGTGATTAATGCCAATACGCCACTGAAGCCGGGTATTGATGTGGTGGATGTCATCAAACTGGTGATGACGCCGACAGCGCTGCCACCTGTCCCCCCGTCTCAGGGAATATTGGCTGTGGCCACAGGTGATGCGGTTTGTCTGGGTGGATCGGACACTCTGACGTTTTCAGGCGGCGGTGTGCCCGCGGCAACGGCTGCCTATACCGTCAGTACCACTGCGACAAAAGTGGGGGTTAATCTGGCAGCGGGTGTTTATACACTCTCAGGTAAAGCATTCAATGTGGCGGGAGGCAGCTGTCAGCTGGCAGGGGGCACACAGGTGACGCTTAAAGACAGCAGTTATACCCCGGTAAATTTGAATTACCATTTTTCAGCAGCGCCTGGCGCCACCTGCAAGGCGGTTCCTGTCATGCTGGGCAGCTGGCCCAATGGGTGTACGGTTCAGTTTATTATGAGCAGTTCAGCCCCTTTGAGCCAGGTTACGCTTGCGTTTCCAAAGGGTCTCTGGAACTGGGCCAATGCAGTGCCGTGGAGCGGGCAGGGCAGTCTGTCGGTGCCGACCGGCACAGGTAATGTGACATGGCTTTTGCCCAGCTGGGTCAATGGGCAGGGTAACAGCGTTGGGATGAATGTGAATAATGATGCAACTCCCTCTCTTTGCAGCGCATTCACGGCGGGTACGGTGACAGTGGGCTGTTCTGGGGTTGCTTCCGGGTGAAGGGGATGGAAAAAAGCAGAATCACTTAAGGATAAGGGAGGGGCGACATGGGTATCTCAGACTTTATCGTAAAAGAAGGGATTCAGGGCTCAGGTGTTTTTACAACGAAGAAATATGCACCCGGAGAGGTTGTCCATGAAATGCAGGGTGAAATTCTTTCCCACCCGACCCGGACTTCTGTTCAGGTGGGGGAAAAGCGGCATATCGAAGACGCGGTGGGTGTTCACGTCAATCATCATTGTCAGCCAAATGTCCGGGTGGACTGGAAGGATGCATCGCTTGTGGCCCTTCGTGTCATTCAGGTGGGTGAAGAAATAACGTTTGACTATAACCAAAATGAAGAGCACATGGCGAACCCATTCATCTGTCAATGTTGTGGTCGCCTGATTGAAGGTCAGCATGTGAAATCAGAAAAATCTGCGCCTGTGAAATAATATGATTAAATTATAATCATATTGAGGCGCGGTAAATGTCGGTCAGTATAGACATCTTATGATGGAAAATGACCAGTTACCTGCGTACAATCCCCTCCAACTTGCGTCTTTCTCTCAGGTGAGAGGAAGACGCTTTTTTGCAGAGGAATCAAAAGATGGCAGGCATTTGGCAGACACTTCGTAAGTGGGTTGTGAACGATAATCAGATTCCTTCGGATCACGTCCCCGATAAAATCGACTGGCTGCGTGCTATTCCGTTTCTCCTGATGCATCTGGGTTGTTTTCTGGTGTTTTGGGTGGGTTACAGTAAGGTTGCGATCATTACAGCAGTGGCTTTGTATTTTGTGCGTCTTTTTTCGATTGGTGCTTTTTATCACCGTTATTTTTCCCATAAAACATATCAAACCAATCGTTTCTGGCAGTTTATTTTTGCAGTCATGGGCGGTATGGCCGCACAGCGCGGTCCTTTGTGGTGGTCATCCCATCATCGTCAGCACCACATGTGTACGGACCGGCCGGAGGATGTGCATTCACCGGTGCATCATGGTTTTTGGTGGAGTCACGCAGGGTGGTTTTTGTCCAGACGGAATTATTATTACAATCCAGACCGTGTCAAAGATCTGGCGCGGTTTCCGGAGCTGGTTTTTATTGAGCGCTTTGACAGTCTGATTCCGGTACTTTTGCTGAGTGTGCTGCTTGGCGTTGGCAGTGTGCTTCATCGCTTTGCCCCAGGTCTGCATACCAGTGCTTTGCAGATGGCGGTGTGGGGTTTCTTTATTTCAACGACTTTTCTTTTTCACTCCAGTGTGACCATTAATTCACTGACACATATCATTGGCAAACGGCGTTACCCGACGCAGGACAACAGCCGCAACAGCTGGCTGCTTGCGATTCTGACGCTGGGGGAAGGCTGGCACAACAATCATCATTTCTATCCGGCTTCTGCCCGGCAGGGATTTCGCTGGTGGGAAATTGATATCACGTTTTATGTGCTGAAGCTGCTTGAGAAGGCGGGAATTATCTGGGACATGCGCGGCGTGCCGGCGGCGACTTTGAAAAAAGCGATTAAAAACCAGTAAAAACCGCTGTTATTCGGCTGTCATTCCCGCGAAGGCGGGAACCCATTCCTGTTAACCCGTCATTGCGAGCGAAGCGCGGCAATCCATAGCAACGGTTGTTAAGAGCTGGATTGCCGCGCTTCGCTCGCAATGACATGAGTACTCGCCAAGCCCCCTTTCGTCCGATATAATGCCGTCATTTTGTGTCACAGCAGACAAGGCGGTCTCGATGTTGCAAAACAGTTCTACTGATTCGCTTCAGACAGAATTTATTCCAGCCACGTTATTTCTCAAATCCGGTGAAAAGTTTTCCGGTTTTTCTCCCCCCCATCAGATTCCCACCGCTTTTGGCGAAGTTGTGTTTACAACCGGCATGGTGGGCTATCCGGAATCACTCACAGATCCTTCCTATGCGGGTCAGATTTTGGTTTTTAGCTATCCATTGATCGGCAATTATGGTGTGGCAGCAAGGGAGACATGGGAGTCTTCTGCCATTCATGTCCGCGGTGTTGTGATGTCTTCTCTTGCATTGCATTATTCGAGTCATACCGCACAGCGATCCCTGCTGGCCTGGCTGCATGCAGAGAAAATCCCTCTGCTGACGGGTGTAGACACCCGGGCGATTACGACGCATATCCGTGATACAGGGGTCATTCCGGGTGCGATTACACTGGATACCACCTGTCCCGCCCAGTTTGAGGATTTTTCAAAGATTCATTTTGTATCCGAAGTCAGTATTTCAGAGCCGGTTTATTACGGCAAAGGATCAAAAACCATCATCGTGGTGGACTGCGGCATCAAAGAAAATATTCTGCGGGAATTTGCTGAATTTCCTGTGCGGATCAAACGGGTGCCATGGAATTATGATTTTACCGATGAACCTTTTGACGGCGTATTTATTTCAAACGGCCCGGGAGATCCTGCGCACTGCAGGGAAACCATTCAGATACTGGCCAAAGCACTCCAAAAAAACAAACCGATTTTTGGCATCTGTCTGGGCACGCAGCTTCTTGCACTCGCGGTGGGTGCGAAGACTTATAAGCTCAGCTTTGGTCACCGCTCACAAAATCAGCCCTGTCAGGACACTGAAACGGGACGCTGTTATCTGACATCACAAAATCACAGTTATGCTGTGGATGAAACCACACTGCCTTCGGACTGGAAGGTGCTTTTCCGCAATCTGAATGATCAGAGCATCGAGGGAATTGCCCATCAGACGCTGCCTTTTTTTGCGGTTCAGTTTCATCCGGAATCGTGTCCCGGTCCTTTGGACACGCAATGGTTGTTTCAGAAATTTTATGATGCCGTCTGCCGGTACTGAAGAGAGGATGCATGCGATTCACAGGTAAAAAAGTTCTGATTCTGGGTTCAGGCGGCCTTCGGATTGGTCAGGCGGGCGAATTTGACTATTCCGGGTCTCAGGCCATCAAAGCACTCCGGGAAGAGGGCATTAAAACCGTCCTTGTGAATCCGAACATTGCAACGGTGCAGACGGATGCTGAAATGGCGGATGAAGTCTATCTCCAGCCGCTGACTGCACCCGTTGTGAAAGCCATCATTGAAAAAGAAAAACCGGATGCGGTTTTACTGGGTTTTGGCGGTCAGACAGCGCTGAATCTTGGGCTGATGCTGGAAGAAGAAGGGGTGCTTGCAGCGAATAATGTGACAGTGCTTGGGACCGCAGTTTCCTCCATCCGCAAAACCGAAGACCGGGATATTTTTAAAAATGAACTGACATCCATCGGCATTCAGTCTCCGCTCAGCATCGGTGCCACGAATCTTCCGGATGCCTTACAGGCCGCTGAAAAAATCGGATACCCTGTGATGCTGCGTGCCGGATTTTCACTCGGCGGCCTTGGCTCCGGAAAAGTGACCTCCCCTGAGATGCTCGAAGTCAAAGCGCGTGAGAGCTTTGCAGGTTCCCCCCAGATTCTGATCGAAGAATATCTGACAGGCTGGAAAGAATTTGAATATGAAATTATCCGTGACGCTGACGGACATACGCTGACCATCTGCAACATGGAAAACATGGATGCGATGGGTATTCATACCGGTGAGAGTATTGTGGTGGCACCGGCGCAGACGCTGACCAATTCAGAGCATCAGTTTCTGCGGAATATCGCGATCAAAGTCGCCAGTCATTTCAATATCGTGGGTGAATGCAATATTCAGTTTGCCATCAACCCAAAAAACGGTGATTACCGCGTGATTGAGGTGAATGCCCGTCTGTCACGCTCCAGTGCCCTTGCTTCCAAAGCCACGGGCTATCCGCTCGCGTTTGTCGCAGCAAGGCTCAGTCTCGGCTGGAAACTCCATGAAATCAAAAACAGTGTGACGCAGAAGACGGCTGCATTTTTTGAGCCGGCGCTGGATTATCTTGTTGTGAAAATCCCGCGCTGGGACACCCAGAAATTAAAAAGCGCGGGCAGATCAATCGGCACTGAAATGAAAAGCGTGGGCGAGGTGATGGGTATTGGCCGGTCTTTCCCGGAGGCGCTGCAAAAAGCAGTGGGCATGCTGAATATTGGCGCCACCTGTCTCAGTGATTACCCGCAGAAAATCACCCATCCCCTGCATGAAATCGGCAATCCCACTGACCGGCGTCTGTTTGCGCTGTATCGCTGGTTTCTTGCAGACGGCAGCGTTGAAGAGGCACATCAGGCGAGTGGCATCGATCCTTGGTTTTTACACCACATTCAGGATATTGCAAAAGTCGAAAAACGTATCCTGCAGGGGAATTTTCATGATGCGGCACTTTGTTCAGCCAAACAGGCCGGATTTTCAGACCGGTCTCTCGGACTGCTGCTTGGAGAGACGGAATCTGCTGTGCGCACCCGGCGCATCAGGGCAGGCATAGTGCCTTTTGTAAAACAGATCGATACGCTGGGCGGCGAATTTGCTGCTGAAACCAATTATCTTTATCTGACTTATCACGGGTGCCAGCATGACATTGCACCCAGTGCGATACGGCCTGTGATCATTCTGGGGTCCGGCCCCTATGCTATTGGTTCTTCCGTTGAGTTTGACTGGTGTGCGGTGAATACTGCCCGAACACTCCGCAAAGCCGGAAAAACAGCCATCATCATTAATTCCAATCCGGAAACGGTGTCAACCGATTATGACGTGTCAGACCGGCTTTACTTCGAACAGCTGACTTTCGAGCGGGTGCAGGATATCGCGGATTTTGAAGGGCCTGCCGGCATAATTGTTTCTGTGGGGGGACAGATCGCCAATAATCTTGCAATGCCGCTGTCATCTGCGGGGTATCCCCTGATGGGTACGGATGCCGGCAGTATTGACCGGGCTGAAAACCGTGAAAAGTTTTCAGCATTGCTGCATGCACTGGGCATTGATCAGCCGGCCTGGGAGAGTGTGACCAGCATCGAAAAGGCGAGGGCATTTGCCAAAAAAGTCGGTTATCCGGTTCTGATCCGACCCTCTTATATTCTGTCGGGCGCTGCGATGAATGTGGCCTTTGATGAGGTGACGCTGCAGCAGTACCTCATGCTTGCCGCTGAGGTGTCGCCGGATCATCCGGTGGTTATTTCCCAGTTCATCCGGGATGCAAAGGAACTTGAGATTGACGGTGTTGCAAGTCAGGGTGAAATCATCATCGAAGCCATCAATGAACACATCGAAAATGCAGGCGTGCATTCAGGGGATGCAACACTCGTGCTGCCGCCGCAGAATTTGTATCTCGAAACCATCCGCCGCACCAAAAAAATCACCCGTCAGATTGTGCGCGCCCTTGAGATCACAGGCCCCTTTAACATCCAGTTTATCGCCAAAAACAATCAGATTCAGGTCATCGAATGCAATTTGCGTGCATCGCGCTCACTGCCTTTTGTGTCCAAGGTCACCAACCATAATTTCATTGAGATTTCGACACAGGTCATGCTCGGCATGCCGACACTGCTGCATTATGAAACCCTTGAGCTGGATTATGTCGGTGTCAAAGCGCCGCAGTTTTCCTACCAGCGGCTGAAGGGGGCCGATCCTGTGGCGCATGTGGAGATGGCCTCCACAGGAGAGGTGGCCTGTCTTGGTGAGAATCTTCAGGATGCTTTCTGGCGGACCTGGCTTTCCACAGAACAGAGTATTGCGCGCAACCGGCTGCTGGTTTCGCTCGCAGATGCGAGCAAAGCCAAACTGCTGCCTTATCTGAGGGAGCTCGAAGCCCAGGGCTGGCGGATTTACAGTACTGAGGGAACGCATTCTTTTTTGTTTAAAAACGGTGTGGCGGGTTATTTTGTTTATAAGACGGGACGACCCGATGAACCCAACATCAAAACCATCATCACCCGGCATGAAGTGGATCTCATTATCAATATTCCGGCCAGCCACCGGCCGCGCACAGAAACGGAAGGCTATCAGATCCGCCGTCTGGCCATTGATCATCATATTCCGCTGATTACCAATGTGCAGAAGGCACAGGTGATGCTGCAGTGTCTCATCAGCTTTAAAAATCAGCCGCTTGCCGTTCATTCATGGCGGGAGATTGTGACCCAGAAATCCCTGTCCGGATTTTCAACTTTGCTTCAGGATGCCCAATGACTGCAAACCCACTGTTTGGCCGCGATGTGATTTCAATGACAGATTTTGACAGGGATGATGTCAAAGCGGTTTTTAAAATGACGGAACGCTGCAAAAAAGAGGGAAAATCCTCAGCATTGAATCAGAAAATTATTGCCAGCTGTTTTTTTGAGCCTTCCACCCGCACGCGTTTTTCCTTTGAAGCGGCGGCCTTTCGTCTGGGAGCGGAAGTGCTTGGGTTTGGCAATGAGCAGATGCTGTCTGTTAAAAAGGGTGAGTCTCTGCATGATACTGTGCGAATGCTTGATCAGTATGCGGATCTGATGGTTATCCGGCATCCTCTCGAAGGATCAGCGAGACTCGCGGCTGAGGTGGCAGAAATTCCTGTCATCAATGCAGGGGACGGGGCCAATCAGCATCCGACCCAGGCGCTGACAGATGTTTTTACCATTCAGGAATGTCAGGGGCGTCTGGATGGTCTGGCCATTGCCCTTGTGGGTGATCTTAAATATGGCCGCACAATTCATTCACTGGTGGAACTGTGTGCTTTGTTTGATATTCGCCTGTATCTGGTTTCCCCTGAGGCGCTCACACTGACAGATGCCTTCTGTGACCGTTTAAAAAAACGCAGTGTGCGTTTTTCATTTCATCAGACCATTGAGGAAGTCATCTCTTCCGTGGATATTCTTTATCTCACCCGGATTCAGCGTGAACGGTTTTTAAAATGCAGCTTTATTTCAGATCCTGAGGAACTGGTGCTTCGTCCTGAACTTTTGAAAAAAGCGCGCTCACATTTAAAAATTCTGCACCCGCTGCCGAGACTTGCTGAACTGCCGCGTGAAATTGATGAAACCCCCTTTGCCTGTTATTTTGACCAAGCCCGCAACGGACTTTTTGTCAGGCAGGCGCTTTTAACCATGATTTTGAATGAGACTGTCACATGAGCGAAACACTTTCAGTATCTGCCATCCGAAACGGCACTGTGATTGATCATATACCTGCAGGGCAGGCGATCCGTATTATTCAGCTGCTGTCTCTGCTCAGCCGCTCCAATCCCATTATGGTGGGGGTGAATCTTGTCAGCTCAAGACTCAGAAAAAAAGACCTGATAAAAATTGAAAACTGTCATTTATCTTCTGATGAAGTAAACAAGATCATGGCCTTTGCGCCGAAAGCCACGATCAACCGCATCGAAAATTTTGCCGTCTCAGACAAAATTGCAGCCTGTCTGCCCTCCACAATCCGTGCGGTTTTTGTCTGTCCCAATGCGGCCTGCATCACGCATGCAGAGACGCTGGATACTTTGTTTCACCTGAAACAGGAGGGTAAAAAAATCACCCTGACCTGTCATTACTGCGAAAATATCTGTGACCGGGACCACGTTGAGGTGAGGGTGTGATCACATTCACAGGTGTTTCAAAACCGGATGGAACGCAGTTTGATTTTACGGTTCCAGCCGATGAGACAAAGACCATTGATGCCCATGGTCTCACGCTGCTGCCGGGTCTCATTGATCCCCATGTGCATTTTCGAACTCCCGGGATGGAGCACAAGGAAAACTGGGTGAGCGCATCAAAAGCGGCGATCCGGGGGGGATATACCACTGTATTTGACATGCCGAATACGCTGCCGCCCACCATCACAGCAGAGACACTGGCCGCCAAAAAAAAACTGATTGACGCACAGCTCAAAGAATCCGGTATTCCACTGCGTTATCAGCTCTTTTTTGGTGCGGATAAAAATCATCTGGATGAGATTCACAAAGTCAGATCCGGTGTCGCTGGCATCAAAGTTTTTATGGGCTGCAGCACCGGCAATCTGGTGATTGATGACGATGAGAGCCTGCATGCTGTTTTTGAGGCTGCGGCGGCTTCCGGTCTTCTGGTCGCCGTGCATGCTGAAGATGAGGCGATGATCTGCGAGCGCAAAGTGAAATTTGCGGCAGAGCGCAGTTATGAAACCCATTCAAAAATCCGCAGTCCTGATGTGGCCGTGCGGGCGGTCGAAAAAGCCATTGCGCTTTCACGACAGTATCAGGTTCCACTTTATATTTTACACGTGAGTACAGAGGATGAAATTGATCTCATCCGTGCGGCAAAGCATGAGAATCTCCCGGTGTATGCAGAGACTACACCGCATCATCTTTTTTTGAATGATACTTTTTATTCCGCACTTCAGGGAAAAGCCCTGGTCAATCCACCGCTCAGATCCCCCCATCATTCAGAGGCTTTGTTTGCTGCCATTCGGGAGGGGATTATTGATACAGTGGGTTCTGATCATGCGCCACATACGCCCTATGAAAAACAGCAGCCTTACGGCAGTTGTCCTTCCGGGATGCCTGGCATTGAAACGACACTTCCATTGCTTCTGACCGCCTGTCGAGACGGCCTGCTTTCGATGGATAACGTGTCTGCACTGACGTGTCACCGTGCACGCATGATTTTTCATGTGCCTGAAAACATGGACGCAGTGCTGGTGGATTTGAATCGAATGCGTTCTGTAGATGAATCGAAACTCGCAACGCGCTGTGGGTGGAGCCCATTTGCAGACCGCGAGCTGACTGGCTGGCCGGAGTATGTAGTGCTGCGGGACAGAGTGTTTCATGTGGGTCCGGGAAAATAAATATTATTTTTTCTTTTTCTTTATCGTCCCGCGGCTGTCACGGCGAATTCCAGTCCACACTCGAATGCCAGTGTGAATCTGAGGTATTTTCACTGGATGCATCATTCCAGACCACCGTCGAATCGCGATCCGGGCGATGAGATGAAGAGGAAAAAATCCCACCGTTTGAAGGTGCCGGTCTGTCTGGCCCGGAATTCCAGACGACAATGGAACCGCGATCTGGACTTGGACGGCGCGGTGGCAGTGGACGGCTAGGCGAGGATGGAAAAAGAATGCCACCGCTGTCATTGTCACGGACATTGATGGAAGTCATGGCAATGGACGGGGTCCATGAATCATTCCAGTTGCTGTATCGCCGGGGTCTTTGGTAGGCGGGTGGCGGACAGTAATTGCTGTTGTCCTGAGTGCATAAATAACAACAGAGGCCACCGATGGCGGCAGCCCCTGTAACGCATAATACAATCACCAATACAGTGGACCCATCGATGCCTGAATCAATGGGCGGATTGTGACGGTCAAAATAATTGTCGCACATGGGTTTCATGGCTTCTGTGAGACACACCTGAAAGGATTTTGCGAGTTGCCTGGTGGCTTCTATGCTGACTGCAATCTTGGGTCCCAGTTCTCCGTGACCGCTGCGGCACTGGGGAGAACCTACGGCATCATACACGGCCTGTGGTGTGGCATTGAAAAGAACCTGACAGTATTCACTGATTTTATTTCGAAGATCGGGAAAATCATCTGCATTAAAGCCCAGCATATATTGCGTATTTGTTTGGACGTCTTCCAGATAAACGGACTCTGCTTTGGCGCCCACAATCTGACTTAAGGCTGCGAGCGCTGTGATGGGTGCTGTGAAGACATTCAAACATTTGCGGAGGAATGAGCTGGTGTGTTCAGGGTTCTTTTCCGGCGTTTGTTGTGAGCTGTCAATTTTTTTTAAAATGGCGGAACTGGACTGTGTGGTTTTTCTCTGCTTCATGCAAACTTCCCTTTATGACTGAAAAACAATGATTTTAAGTGGCCGATGATGACACCGATGTGACGGTAGCATGACAATTTTGTCATGGTTTGTCATCGACAAACATGTGAAATAATTTTGCAATTTTCAACGATGCTTCGGACGGCGGGACCAAGACTTCATTTTTGATGGAGGAAGGCGGTGGTTTGTATCTGGAGGATCAGCTGTATCCCAAAGGATGAACTCGGGCCCACCCTGGAGTATGATGATAAGATTCGGGGTTTAAATGGTTATGCCATGTCATTGTATGCCCGCATCAGGCAATGGGTGATCGGAGATCCAATCAATCCTTTTAACCCTTACATGCTTCGACATGTGTCATTAGTGGCCTTTCTTGCCTGGATTGGTCTGGGTGCAGACGGGTTGTCGTCATCCTGTTATGGTCCTGAAGAAGCGTTTCTGGCACTCGGTTCTCATACACATCTTGCTTTGTTTATTGCTTTGGCGACGGCCATCACCGTGTTCATTATTTCTCTTGGTTACAACCAGGTGATCGAACTTTTTCCAAGCGGTGGCGGCGGTTATAAAGTGGCAACCAGTCTTCTCGGTTCATGGGCGGGGGTGGTGTCGGGTGCTGCTTTGATCATCGATTATATCCTGACGATCACCGTATCCGTTGCAAGTGGTGTGGATGCCTTATTCAGCCTGATGCCACAGAATTTTCTTTTTTTAAGAATGCCTGCTGAGATTTTTTTGCTGCTGTTTCTGATGGTGCTGAACCTGCGTGGCATGAAAGAATCGATCAAATTTTTAATGCCGATTTTTCTCGGTTTTGTGATCGTGCATTTTGGGCTGATTGTCTATGGCATTGTGGCCCACCGTGGCGGCCTTATGATGATTGTGCCTGAAACCATCGCAGAAACAGGGCGGACGGCAGCTGTCATCGGCTGGTTTCCGGTGATGGCACTCATGCTGCATGCTTATTCACTTGGAAGTGGGACATACACGGGTCTTGAGGCGGTTTCAAACAATGTGAATCAGCTGAGTGAACCGAGAGTCAGGACCGGAAAGTGGACCATGATTTATATGGCGGTATCACTGAGTTTTACGGCAGCCGGTATTATTCTTCTGTATCTTCTGTGGAATGTGACGCCTGTGACGGGTAAAACCCTGAATGCGGTGGTGTTTCACAATATCCTAGGGGATTCCGGTTTTGGGCGGGGCATGCTGTCTGTCACGCTGATTTTGGAGGCAGGTCTTTTGTTTGTGGCAGCCAACACCGGATTTTTGGGCGGACCGAGTGTTCTTGCGAATATGGCCATGGATGGCTGGGTTCCCAACCGCTTCAGGCATCTGTCCACCCGTCTGGTTATTCAAAATGGTCTTATTATGTTTGGCGTGTCTGCACTGCTGCTTTTGATCTGGAGTCGGGGCAGTGTGCGGCTTCTTGTGGTGCTCTACAGTATCAATGTGTTTATTACATTTTCGCTGTCATTGCTTGGCCTCAGTGTTTACTGGATCAAACAGCGTGAACGGGCTTCTCCGTACTGGCGGATGCGGCTGACGTTTTCATTGTTTGCCTGTTTTATTACAACAGGGATTCTCTGCGTCACGCTGGTCTCCAAATTTCGTTCGGGCGGATGGGTGACCATTGCGCTGACTTTTGCAGTGGTTGCGGTGTGTTTTGTGATCCGCAGACACTACCACCGGGTGAATCAAAAACTGGCTGCAATCGATGCCCAGCTCAAAATTCCTGTGATGGAGGAAAAACCCGTCAGACTGATGTCAGATCCGCTTGCACCCACCGCGGTTATTTTTGTCGGAAAAAGTTTTGGTGTGGGAATGCATACACTGCTTTCCATTATGCGGATTTTTCCGCGGTATTTTCATAATTTTGTATTCGTGAGTGCAGGTATTGTGGATGTGTCCAGTTTTGCGGGGAAGGAATCCCTCGAAGAAATGCGCAGACAGGTGTATGGGACACTGCAGTATTTTGTTGATTATTGTCATCAGTACGGACTCTCAGCTCAGAGTGAGGCGTCTTTTGGAACGGATACCGTGGATCAGCTCCTGCAGCTTGCAGATCAGGCCGGTAAAAAATTTCCGAACTGCATTTATTTTGCAAGCCGCCTCGTGTTCGAATCAGACAACTGGATGACACGCATGCTGCACAATGAAACCCCGACCACCCTGCAGCGACAGCTGCACCTGATGGGCCGGGAACTGATGATTCTGCCGATGCGGATCTGATATGATACAATTGATACGTCTGACAGAGTATGTTCAGTGGGAGCGTTCAGAATGAAGTCTGTTTCCCATGGAAAACAGTTGAGCAGAATGCTCCTGCTGGGGTTTATTGCCTTTGTCTGTGTGGGCAGTCTGATCTGGTGGGTGGTGAGCCGTTATTATGTCAGTACCGACAATGCCTATGTGAATGCGAATGTGGTGCAGATTTCCGCCCGTGTGACAGGTTCTGTGACTGCACTGCCCGTGCGTGACAATCAGCAGGTGAAGGCGGGTGATCTGCTGTTTGCCCTTGATCCGGCTGTTTTTCAGGCGAATTTTTCCAATGCTGAAGCGCAGGTGGACCGCGCAAAGGCGGAACTGAGTATTGCGGGAATCACAGCTGAACGCACCAAAGCGCTGGTTCAAAAGCATGTGGCCTCCACCCAGGAAGGGGATATCGCGCAGGCGAAATTGAAGTCGGCCGAAGCCAATCTTGCGGTTGCAGAGGCTCGAATGACCTCCGCCCATCTTCAGCTGCAATACACCCGGATTGTGGCGCCAGTCAGTGGGTGGATCAGTCGTCTTTCACTGCGGATTGGGGATGTGGTGACAGCCACGCAGCCTGTTTTTGCCCTTGTCAGCAATGAGGGATTTTGGGTGGATGCCAATTTTCGTGAGACGGAACTCGCAGCCATTCTTGTGGGACAGACGGTGACGGTGCATGTGGATATGTATCCCGGGCATGCCTTCAGAGGCGAGGTTGAAAGTATCAGCAGTGGCACCGGGGCTGTATTTTCACTGCTGCCCCCGGAAAATGCCACAGGCAACTGGGTTAAAGTAACGCAGCGGGTGCCGGTAAAGATCCGGATTCTGGACCCGGATCCAGAGTTTCCGCTCAGAATCGGCAGTTCTGCCACAGTCAGTATTTCCCTGCACGCGTGGTCAGCGTGAGCACGCACGAGTCCTTCTCTCCGTTTCAGAGACTTCTGATTACCATTGCAGTGATGTCAGCCACCCTGATTCAGGTGCTGGATACCACGATTGTTAATGTGGCCCTGCCGCACATGGAAGGAACGCTGGCTGCAACACCGGATCAGATTACATGGGTGCTCACCAGTTATCTGGTGGCATCGGCCATCTTTATGCCGCTGACAGGGTATTTTACGGATCGCTGGGGCCGGAAAAATTACCTTCTGATCTGCATTGGTGGATTTGTTGTGGCATCAGTGCTGTGTGGTGCAGCTGAAAATCTGACCGAGATGGTGATATTTCGTCTGGTTCAGGGTGTGTTTGGTGCGGGGCTGGTCCCTTTGTCCCAGGCGATCATGACCGATATTTTTCCGCCGGAAGAGCGCGGCAAAGCCATGGCGCTCTGGGGCGTGGGGGTGATGATTGGCCCCATTCTGGGTCCAACCCTCGGGGGTTATCTGACGGATGTGGCCACCTGGCGCTGGAATTTTTATATCAATGTGCCGATTGGCATTGCTTCAATGCTGCTGACATGGCAGTTCCTTCCGAAGGCGCCGCGCAAAGAACGGCAGATGGACTGGCTGGGACTTTTGTTTATTTCGCTTGCCATCGGATCGCTGCAGTATTTTCTGGACCGCGGCAATCAGGCGGACTGGCTGCATGCCACCGATATCTGTGTTGCCGTGTTTATTTTTACAGTGTCTGTGCCTGCATTTTTGTGGCATACCCTTGGGGAGCAAAAACGACAGGCGTTGTTTGATCCGGCTATTTTTCTTGACCGAAATTTTATGATCTGCAGCTGTCTTCTGGGAGCCTTTGGTCTGGGTCTGTATGGTTCGATGATTTTGCTGCCATTGATGACAGAGGGTCTTTTGAATTATCCGGTGGTGACAACCGGCCTTGTGATGGCACCGCGCGGTATTGGAACCATGATCAGTATGATGATCTGCGGACGGCTGCTGACCCGTCAGGTGGATGCGAGAATTTTGATATTCTGCGGGATTTTGCTGGCCTGTTTCGGTACGTATATCGGTACCTGGTATACGATGGAGATCAGCCGGATCTGGATTATTGTGCCTGTTGTGATTCAGGGATTTGGGCTGGGTATGGTATTTGTGCCTCTGTCTGCCGTTGCTTTTGCAACACTGCCATCGGCCCTGCGACCTGAGGCGGCGGGTCTTTTCAGTCTGCTGCGCACCATTGGCAGTTCAGCCGGGATTTCCATTGTTTCAACACTGCTTGCACGGGACGCGCAGCGGTTCTGGAATCAGGAGGGTGGATTTGTGCACCCTTTTAATCAGGCGATGTGGCATTTTCTGCATGCAACCGGACTGTCTTATGGCAGTCCGAAGGGAATGTCACTGCTGGCAGCCATGGTTGGCCGACAGGCGCAGATGCTGGCCTATGTGAATGCCTATGCGTTTATTACGGTGAGTTTTTTTGTGATGCTGCCGCTGGTGTTACTGCTTAAAAAATCCGTTCAACAGAGTCCGGTGGATGTGGTCAGCAGTGAATAATGGTGTGAGAGCACTCTTTGTAAATCAAAACATCAGGCAGCAGAACTTGCGTGGAAAAGATTTTTGGGTGAAGAAGGTACCTCTTCCTCTTTGTTCTCCTGCAATACCGCTGCATTCGGTTTTTTCTTCTGCAATACCAGTCCATTCAGTATTGCACCGGTCAACCTTTGTCATGTGAATTTTCCCTCTCAGTGCTGAAAGTGTCCGATACTTATGGCTGATGCAGTTTCAAAGTCCCATGATGATTTATGTCTGCCGTCAGGTGATTTTCCTGGTTATCCCGGGTTTCCTGCCATTTTTTATAACGGTCTTCTGCAAACATCCCGGCAGTCAAAAGACCACCCAGCACAAAAACAGGCGCCATGGCATACATGGCATCCGTCATCTGTGTCGTGGTTTCTGCAACCGCAGACCATACCTGATGTCCGACTGGACTGTGTGCCAGATAGAACAGTGCAATCATCAGTGCCTGATTTCGATCTGAGGAAGTGGGGGTATAACCTCGATTAAACAGCTGACAGGATGTGGGTCCCATGGCTGCATAACACAGGCTGGCTCCCAGCGCTTCTGTGATCATCATTTCGCTGATGTTGTTGTATTCGATGCCCAGAAGCTTCTGAAAATTGGCGCCGATCATGACATATCCTGCATGCACAGTACCACCGAGAATCGACCATGCTGATGTGAACAGGGCGATGTCAGCGATGGATTTGGAGGGTTTTTGTGGGATTAATAAAATTTCGCTGAAGGAGGGAAGGGCATTTTTTACACTGTACAGTCTGTCCCGGATGGATTGCAGGTTCATTAGGTTTAATTCCCCATTATGTCTGAGGATGAGCATAATGATTGGTTTGGTATTGGAAGACAAGCTGTTCCAATCAGGGGTTGTTTCACAAGCCGGTCTATGTGAACGCCTGTGCGTTTATTACGGTGAGTTTTTTTGTGATGCTGCCGCCCCCGCCTCATCGTCCCGCGGCTTGTCCGCGGGTCCAGTGAAACGCTGAAATTTTTATGACAGAAAATTTATGGAAGACAGTTATGTGGGTATACTATGAGGCGCAGCAGGAGCTAATGGAGACTGCCCGGCGTGACCCAACATGACGTGACTTAAATGATGAAATCAGCGTTTGACTGGATCCCGCGGACAAGCCGCGGGACGATGAGGTGGTGGAGGTGGCCCTGATATGTTTGAAATTGTAAGCACAATGGCGGATATTCTGGGGCTGGTGGGTGTTGTGCTGACCCTCATGGCCTACTTCCTGCTGAGCATCGGTCGCATGCGTTCAGATGAGGTCTGCTATCATCTGCTGAATTTTTTTGGTTCATCGCTGATTCTTTTTTCCCTCTATTTTCACTGGAATCTGCCGGCTTTTCTGGTTGAGGCGGCGTGGGTAATGATCAGTGTGATCGGGCTGATCCGTATCCGGCTGCATCGCCTGTAATATTTTTTGAATTGAGTATCCGGCCTGTGGCATCTGCCAGCAGATCACGCTGCAGTCGTTCAGGATCGTGCAGAATCATTCCTGCAGCCTCACGGTCAATATAATGTTTTGCAAGCTGTTCCAGCGCTTCTTTTTCACTGAAAGTGCTTTCAAGGACCACAAATCCATTTTCATTCTGAGCACCTTCTCCGGCATGAAAGCCGAATTTTTTTTCGAAATACTGGAGTGAAAGTCCGCGGGCTCTGGCCTGATGAACGGTGGCGACAACGATGGCGAGGCGGCTTTTTTCATCCGGAGACATCCGGTTGAGCCAGGCGTCAACGGTTTTTTCGGCCAGTGTCAGTTCGTTTTTTGCAGCCGCCATGATGACTTCATCAAGGGTGGCAGCCGTTGAATCATAAAATTTTCTGAGTTTCTCCGGTGAATAAGCATTGTCTGCGAGCGTTTGATTCAGAAACTGCCGGGCAGCGTCTGCGAGCTTTCGCGTGAGGGTTGCTTCATCCGGCGTGAGTTCAAGGGTTGAAAGAACGGCTTCAGACTGTTCAATGTGACTTTTGATGCCGGAGAGGGTTATTTTTGTCTCATCACGCAGCGGCCCCTGTGATTCGGGCGATAAAACCAGATAAATTGAAAAAAGGGCATGTCCGAATGTTTTCATATCATGATAGCTGTCCGGGATCACTCTGACTTTTTCTGTCTGTCCATTGTATTTCAATACGAACGTGCCGCCGAGATCGAGGATGACAGGCCGTCCAAAAGGGGCGCCAAAGGTTTTCACCATGTCGTCAATGTGCTTTTGATACTGCAGGTGAAAATCACAGTTCATGAGCGCGAGTGGGCCGTTGGTGGGTTTGTAATGGGGAAATGCCGGACAGTCGGGTGAGAAGGCCACAGCGTTTTGACAGACCGTCATGATGCCGAGGGTGAGCATTGTTTTTGTGAAACAGTTCATTCTCTCAGGCCCCCATGCGCAGCGCGCCATCAAGGCGGATGACAGAGCCATTCAGCATGTCATTTTCGATGATGTGCTGAACGAGGCTCGCGAATTCATCTGGTGAAGCCAGACGTTTTGGAAAGGGAACGGATTCAGCCAGTGTTTTTTTGGCATCCGCAGGCAGTATTGAAAACATGGGTGTGTCGACAAGACCTGGGGCTATCGCCATGACACGGATACCAAAGCGGGCGAGTTCACGGGCAGCAGGCAGCGTCATTGCAACGACCCCACCTTTTGAGGCGCTGTAGGCCACCTGCCCAATCTGACCTTCAAAGGCGGCAATGGAAGCCGTATTGACAATCAGGCCCCGGTTTCCCTGTGAGTCGGGCGGCGTATTGACCATGGCGGCAGCAGCAAGTCGCATGAGATTAAAAGTGCCGATTAAATTGATTTTGATGACTTGTTCAAATTCATTCAATGGCAGAGGACCTTCCCGTCCCACCATGCGCTTTGCTTGAACTATACCTGCGCAGTTGATACAAATTTTAGCTATACCTTGTTTTTCTTGTGCTTCATTCAAGGCGGATTGAATGCTTTTTTCATCGGTTACATCACAATTTAACGCAATGGCGCCTGTTTTCCGGGCAACCTCTTGGGCGCGCGATAAATTACGGTCCAAAATAGCAACTTTTGCACCAATCTTGCTAAGTTTTTTGACAGTGGCTTCCCCCAATCCAGAGGCACCTCCCGAAACCAGAACAGCTGCTTGTTTAATCTGCATTTTAATCAATTACCCCGATTGAATACCTGCCTGAGGCAATAATGTCATATATCATGGTGATTCAAAACCTTGTAACTGATATCTTTTCAGACCAGTATTTTTTAAAGTGAGACAATGGCTTTATGAAGGTTCTTGTTGCAATCAAAGGGGTGCCTGATTATTCAGGGCCAGTGCGCGTACTGCCGGATGGATCCAGTGTGGACATTTCCTCTCTGCGAAAAGTGATTAATCCATTTGATGAGATCGCAGTTGAAGAGGCGGTTCGTCTGAAAGAAAAAGGACAGGTCTCTGAAATTATTGCACTGACCATAGGACTTGGCACGGCACAGGAAATACTGCGCACGGCGCTTGCAATGGGTGCAGACCGGGGTGTTTTAATCGAAACCGATCAGGAGATTCAACCCCTTGCAGCCGCCGCTGTTCTTGCACAATACGCCATGCGGGAAACGGTTCAACTGTGTTTTTTGGGCAAACAGGCCGTGGATACGGATAACAATCAGACAGGACAGATGATGGCAGGGTTTCTTGGCTGGTCACAGGGAACCTTTGCATCGAAGGTGGTTTTGAATGAAAAAGGGGTTGAAGTGACCCGGGAAATTGACGGCGGTCTTGAGACGGTTCAACTGGTTTTTCCTGCGGTTATCACAACAGATCTTCGGCTGAATCAACCCCGTTATCTGTCATTGCCCAATATTGTGCAGGCCAAACGCAAACCCATTGATGTGCAGCCGCTGACAGCACTCGGACTCGATGTGGCGGCGCGACTTAAAACGCTGAAAGTCAGTGTGCCTGAAAAAAAGCGCCGCAGTCAGCGGGTGGAGTCGGCTGCTGAACTGGTGGCGTGTCTTCGAAGGGACCGGGTGATCGAATGAAAATTTTACTGATTGCAGAACATGACAACCGGATATTCAAGCCGGTCAATGCACATCTCCTGTCGGCAGCACGCCAGCTCGGGGGTGACATTGATATCCTGGTGGCAGGTCAGCCTGAGCCTTCTGTGATTCAATCCGCCGGACAATATGCCGGTGTGAGACAGGTGCTGACGGCTGCAGATCCTGTCTATGAACATTTATTGCCGGAGAATCTCTCGCAGCTGATTGCCTCTCTTGCGAATGAATATGATTACGTGATGATGCCTGCCACCACGTTTGGGAAGAATATCCTGCCAAGGACAGCTGCATTGCTGAACGTCGCGATGGTGTCGGATGTCATGCAGATTGTTTCACCTGATTCATTTAACCGGCCGGTTTTTGCAGGCAATGCCATGGCCACAGTGCAGATTTCTGAAAAAGTTAAATTATTAACGGTGAGGGCAACGGCTTTTTCAGCAGAAGCTGCCATTTCAGAAACGGCTCCCATAAAAACGCTGCAAAAAGTTTTTGAAAATACCCTCTCCCGTTTTGTGCGCACGGAGCAGCAGCTCTCAGGCCGTCCGGAACTGACGGCGGCGCGCATTGTGGTTTCAGGCGGCCGGGGTTTCAAAAGCGCTGAAAATTTCAAATTACTGGAACAGTTTGCAGACAGTCTGGGTGCGGCAGTCGGTGCATCGCGTGCTGCGGTGGATGCAGGCTTTGCCCCCAATGACTGGCAGGTGGGTCAGACCGGAAAAATTGTGGCGCCAGATCTCTACATTGCCATCGGTATTTCAGGCGCCATTCAGCATCTTGCCGGCATGAAAGATGCCAAAGTGATTGTGGCCATCAACAGCGATCCGGATGCGCCGATTTTTCAGGTGGCTGATTATGGGTTGGTGGGCGATCTGTTTCAGATTTTGCCTGCATTGCAGGATGCATTACAGCAGAAGGTCCACTGAAGGATGAGAGCATGCAGCTGACTTTTTTGGGTGCCGCCCAAACCGTCACCGGATCACGGTTTTTACTGGAAATGGGAAACCGAAAAGTCCTGGTTGACTGTGGATTGTTTCAGGGAATCCGGGAATTGCGGCGGCGAAACTGGGCAGCCTTTCCGGTTCCGCCCGCTGAAATTGATGCGGTGGTGCTGACCCATGCGCACATTGATCACAGTGGTTATCTTCCCCTGCTGGTTAAAAATGGCTTTACAGGCAAAGTGTATTGCTCAGCGGCAACCCGGGATCTGTGTGCCATTTTACTGCCGGACAGTGGTTATCTGCAGGAAGAAGAGGCGAAGCTGGCCAATCGCTATGGTTACTCAAAGCATAAACCGGCAGAACCGCTCTATACCCGTGAAGACGCTGAAAAATGTTTGCCGCAGTTTCGGCCACTGGAGTTTGGCAAACGTTACCGGGTGGGGAATGATTTTGGGATTTCACTGATTCCGGCCGGACATATTCTGGGTGCCTCCTTTGTGGAAATCCGCTGCAATGGGAAAACCGTGCTTTTCTCAGGTGATCTTGGCCGTCCGAATGATCCGATTATGCGCTCCCCCAGCCGGATTCAGCATGCGGATTATCTGGTGCTCGAATCCACTTATGGTGACAGACTGCATGAAACCCGGGATCCGCTGGATCATCTTGCTGAAATCATCAAATCCACGGCTGCAAAAGGGGGTACGCTGATTATCCCTGCATTTGCCGTGGGACGTGCGCAGCATATGCTGTATCTGCTTTATCAGCTGAAAAAAGCCGCACGGATTCCATCCCTTCCTGTTTTTCTGGACAGTCCGATGGCAAAAAATGCGACGGATATTTTTTGCAGATATTCGCAGCTGCACCGTCTGGATGCTGCACTCAGTCAGAAAGTCTGTGAGGTTGCCACCTACGTGAATTCCCGCGAGGAATCCAAAGCCATTGATGCCCTTGAAAGCGCCAAAATTATTATTTCTGCAAGCGGCATGCTGGAAGGCGGACGGGTGCTGCACCATGTCCGTGCATTTGCACCGGATCCCAAAAACACCATTGCCTTTACAGGCTATCAGGCAGCAGGGACACGGGGTGCTGAAATCATTGCTGGCAAAAAATCCATTCAGATTTTTGGCGAAGCCATTCCGGTCAATGCGCATGTGGAAGTACTGAGCAATATGTCTGCGCATGCAGATTACAGTGAGATTCTGCAGTGGCTTTCCCATTTTAAAAATCCACCGCACCGGGTGTTTATCACCCATGGAGAGCCTTCCGCATCAGAATCGCTGCGTCAAAAAATCGAAGAAAAACTGCGCTGGCATGCAGTTGTTCCCACCTATGGTCAGGTTGAAAAATTGTGAGTCATTATGGTCTGTCCCAAAAAAACAGATGATGAAAAGGATGAAAGTGGCGGGGCTTCCGGCAGTGGCAGGACGGGCACGGGCAGCAAAGTTGGGGTGCGCATTGCCACCATGGCGGGTGATTCGCGGGATGAGCCCTCAACACCTGCAGAACGCCGCCGGTTTGCAGCAGCACACGAACTCACACAGGCTGAACGGGTTCGCCGTGCGCGTGAACGCAAAAAAGAACTGAAGGCTGCGCGTGAAAAAGGGCCGGTCAGTCTGAATCAGAGACAGGCTTATACGGGTGGCGGCGGGGGAGGGCCTGAGAAATCACCGCATGCAAGTCATCCGCTTCTCAGCAAAGCGGCGCAATTCAGCGGTATGGAGGAGTCCCCAATTCCCTCAGACAACCGGCAGAAGGATGCCAATGAAGAAGACCGTGAAAAACTGGTTGACCGTCCTGAGAACAAACTGCAGAACCGGCTGACACTGAAGCAGGCACCGAAGTACAGTCCGCCGAAGCCGAGGCCTTATTAGAAAATAAACTGTGGGCGGGTGTTTCTATTTTTATCTTATTCCCGCGGTGAAGGCACAGTCGCGGGATGATGAGACCGGGAAATATGTGAAACAATTCGCCGGAGAGTTAAAAAAATTATGCCAACATTTGCTGATGTGATTTTAACGGAAGACGAGCACCTCGTTCAGCAGGCGCTGCGTTATCGTCCGGAAATCAATGTGATTGATGAATACGGATTTACACCGCTGATTGAGGCGGCCATTGCCAATCATACCGGGATTGCGACACTGCTGCTGGAGGCTGGTGCTGATGTACATCTTAAAGACATGCTGGGATCAACAGCCCTGCACTGGGCGGCGGAAAACAACAATACAGCGCTTGCAAAAGCACTGCTGAAGCGGGGAGCCGATCCCAATGCCTGGAATGTTTCCGGGCAGCCTGTGGGTGTGATGCCTTTTCTGCGCAATCAGACGGAGATGAAAAAACTGCTTGAACAGTCCGGTGCAAATATTGGGTTTGTCAAAGATTATGTCAACACCAAGATGCTGGGACATTTGTTTGAGCTGGTGGGCAGTGGTGCCATTATGACGCCGGGCCGCGAGCTGGTGGAGGTGAGTTTTGAAGGATTTCTGCCGGAGGTGACACTGGCTATGATTGCCCAGTCACTGATGGAATTTCAGAATCATTTTGCCGCAAGATCCCTCAGACGTTATGCAAAAACCTCCACTATTATCACAGAGGTGCTGCACCGGGCTGCACGGTTGATCCGTTTTCAGCAGTATCGGATCCATGTTTCAGATTTTCAGCCGCAGATTCTTTCTCTGCTGAGTGAAGATCCACTTGTGATACCCGTCTGCTATGAGGGTCATGCCATTACCTTTATTCGAAATGGACGGTATCTGGTGAAATGTGACCGGCGTGAAGATTCCCGTCTGTATGACAATATTGTGGTTTTTGAGATGCGGCGAGCTGAGCGGTTTGATCACGCCTTTATTCAAAAAATGATTTATCAAAAACAGTCAGATTCATCCATTAACCAGCTGTTGCCGGAATGGCTTGAACTCACTCCGGTGACAGAAATTAAAATTCCGGCACAGGTGAGTGGCAACTGTTCGTGGGCCAATGTGGAAGCCTGTATTCCTGCGCTGTTTTATCTTTTGCGGGAAGAGGAAAGATCTTCCGCTTCTTCAGACAGAACAGGCAAACAACAGGCCCTTGGTTTTTTCAATGAATGGCGTGAATGGAACCGTGACCGGGCGCTGCAGTTTTGTCTGCAGCGGTTCTCGGCTGCAGGCCCTTTGCGTCAGGCAACGCACGCGGAGATTCTTGCAGCGGTGCTGTTTCAGGCCTGCAATGCGGGCACTGCACGTGACAATGAACGGGCTGAGCGGATTATTTCGGCGCTTGCAAAATCGAGCTGTCATTATGTGCTGAAGAATTATGTGAAAGTCTGGGCGTTTGAAGATGTGGGCCCGGAAGGACAGCACTTTGTGCGCTTGCTGCAGCGGTATGGGTATGATGCCAGATCGAAATAAAACACCCCTCTTCCGGCGCAGAAAACACGCCGGGAGAGGGGGGGGTGAATCAACACTTATTCGTATCAAGCTCCACTTCCATCAGAGCATTACTGACTGCAGTTGTATCATATTTCAGATCCGTTGCAGCACTCAGTACACCACAGGCAGCCTGCTGGAAGCTGGTGTTGGCAACCCAGTAATCCTGATTGGCTTTGACCATGACATCAAATGCTTTGTGCGGATCCCAGCCTTTGGTGGTGGCCAGGAGATAAAATGCCCGGTTGAAAACACCACTGCTGAAATGCACATTCAGGTCATCATGATATTGACTGGCCTTGTCGATGGAGCAGTAATGACCGGGCCTGTCGCCATAGCAGTCTTTTGAAGGGACATCCATGAAGCGGAATGCATCCCCACCGGCTTTTGATATTTCTTTGCCGAGCTGCCATGAATTTTTGTTGTAGGCGTAAAAATCAGCTGCAGCGCCGGCCATGTCAGAAAAGGATTCATTCAGACCGCCGGATTGCTCATCGTACACCAGATTGGAATGTTGTTCTGTAAAGCCATGGCTGATTTCATGGGCGCCGATGTTTAATATGGTGAAGGGATAGTAATCGCTGTTTCCATCACCAAACGTCATTTCTTCGCCGTCCCAGAAGGCATTGACAGGTGCTTCGAAGTCATGGACCCGCATGATCAGTTTCATTGGTTTGCCGTATTCGGAAAGCGCCGGGATGTTATACCAGTCATGATACATTTTCTGAACCACATGTCCGATAAAGAGAGCATCATTGTCAGGTGAGTAAGCACCGTTGGCTGAATTAAAATTACCATCCCAGTAGGTCAGATTGTGTTTTTTATCCCGATTCGTGCAGGAAAATTGGGGAACGGTGTCGCCTGTGTCTTCATCTCGGTCTTTGACAATCACTTCGTCATTTTTGAGATAGCACAGATTGGCTGAATCATCCCGTTCGATGCTGAGTGGTGGCAGGTTGTGTCTCAGACCGTCATAGATGAGCTTTCCCATCTGGGGATTTCCACCGTATCCGCTGCCCGAAACGCCTGCGGTTTGTAAATTATCCCATTGTTTGTATACAGTCTGTGTGGTGGCATCGATGATGAAGGTGGGAATGGCGGGCAGTTGATGGGGTGTGTGCGCATGGAAGTCAATTTTCCATGCCCAGTGGGCTTTGTTTTTTTTGTCGACGAATATAATGCGATTGATCTGTTTGCGGGTGATGGCAGGATGCGCACCGGTTTTTTGCTGCCAGGTGGTGATGGCTGTGTTCATGGCCACGTTGGCACCTGCTTCGGTAAATATTTTGGCGGGGACGCCCTGAAGATCAATTTGCAGATTCTGCCATGCGGTGCCGTTCATACGGACGCCGGGTGTCAGTTGTTTCAGTATGGCAGGGAGTTTGGCAGCGTGAATGCCTGCAGAATGGGGCAGGTGTAAGACTGCATCTGCGCCCCATATTGGATATCCTTCCCAGGTTTGCTGCATCCGGATGTGGGTTTGACTGTCTTTGTCGACATGGCGGCTTGTTTCAAGGTAGCCTGCGGCGGCATTGGTTTCAGAGGGGGTCAGCAGATGGTTCAGTGTGGATAGGGGGGCATGTGAGAGATCAATTGCATCTGCAGCCATCCCTGCAGATGAAACGGCCAGTGCAATCAGGCTCAGGGTTAATTTGCCATGTTGTATTTTCATCAATTGCTTCCTTTTCAAAAGTGAACAGTGCATTCAAGCATATTTTATTTTCCATGACTACCGCTTAAAAATTTCATGCAAAAATTGAGTGGTGGCCACCCATGCGCGATGATCGGCGGTGGGATTGTAGAGTCGTCCAAGCGCAGGTTGGCTGGCCAGTGGGTTGGTAAAAGCATGCATGGTGCCGCCATAAATGACGAGCTGCCAGTCTGCTTTGGCATGGGTCATCTCTTCTTCAAAGGCGAGTACCTGATCGGGCGGCACGGATGGGTCATCATGACCGTGCAGCACCAGAATTTTAGGTGCGATTTTGGCAGGGAGTCGGTCATTGGGCGGCATCAAAAGACCGTGCAGACTGACTACCCCCCGAATATCCTGACTGTTACGTGCAAGATCCAGTACACACAGGCCTCCAAAACAAAAACCGATGGCAGCAATATTGTCACTATCCACCTGTTCGATTTTTTTTACAGCATCCACGGCGGCACGAATGCGGCGCAGTAACAGCTGGCGGTTGGTGGTGAAGGGCTTCATGAGTGCCATTTTTTCATCGTCTGTCGCTGCTGTTCTTGCATCACCATACATATCAAGTGCAAATCCAGCGTAGCCCAGCGCTGCCAGTTTTTCAGCTTTTTGACAGGCGAATTCGTTTCGACCAGACCAGTCATGTGTCACGAGCACAATGGGTTTTTTCCCGCTGAAGGCATCGTCTGTGGCAAGCCAGCCGGAGAGGGTGGTGCTGCCATCGTGGTAAGAAAAATTTTGCGTTTGTATCATCAGAAGCAGTTCCTTTATGCTGACAGGGGATCCGGCTTACTATAAGACGATTGAGGGTGATATGAGAAGTATGGTGTGGTTCAGGCGGGATCTTCGGGTACATGATCATCCTGCGCTGGTGCATGGATGTCAATATGGTCAGGAGGGAACGCTTGCAGTTTATATCATTGACAGACAGATGTGGCAGCAAAATGATAATTCAGAGATTCAGATTCGTTTTATACTGTCGGGACTCCCGGTTTTAAAAGAATCGCTCAAAAAAATAGGGGTACCGCTTTGTGTGTACAGCGTGCAAAAAACAGATGCGATACCGCTGTTGCTGCAGGAACTGGCTGAACGACATGGCATCTCCCGGCTGTTTTGGAACCGTGAAGATGAGGCGAATGAATCTCAGCGTGATCGCGCGGTCATGGTGCACTGTGATCGTCATCATTTATCTTACGAAGTATTCTGTGATCAGCTGATACTCGATACCGCTGCTGTGCAGACGGGTTCAGGTGGGTATTTTCAGATTTTTACGCCATTTAAACGAAGATGGCAGACTGTTTACCGGGCACAGTCTCCCCGGATGCTGTCGGTTCCCAAAGCGTTTAAACCGCTCAAACTGTCCGCTGAGACTGAGATCCTGCCTGATGCAGCGAGTTTGCCGCACTGGCCTTCAGGAGAAAAAGAAGCGCTTCGCCGTCTCAGTCATTTTTGCCGGGAAGCTGTTTTTAAATATGACCGTTTAAGAGATTTTCCATCGCAGCAGGGTACGAGTCAGCTTTCTCCTTATCTCGCAACCGGCATGCTTTCGCCGCGAACCTGTTTTCAGACAGCGCTGCGTGCCAACGGAGATGAACTGGACAGCGGCGACAAAGGCGCGCTTATGTTTATGTCAGAGCTGATCTGGCGGGAATTTTACCGGCATATCCTGGTGCATGTTCCGCGTGTCTCCCGGGGACGGCCATATCGCCCCGAAACAGAAAAATTGGTCTGGAGTAAAAATGCCGCCTGTCTGCAGGCATGGCAGCAGGGCCGGACGGGTTTTCCCTTTGTGGATGCAGGGATGCGTCAGCTGAATCAGCTGGGCTGGATGCATAATCGTCTCCGAATGGTGACTGCGATGTTTCTCACCAAAAATCTGCTGCAGGACTGGCGTCTTGGAGAAGCGTATTTTGCGGCGCACCTGGTGGATTTTGATTTTGCCTCCAATAATGGTGGATGGCAGTGGAGTGCTTCAACGGGAACGGATGCGGTGCCCTGGTTTCGGGTGTTCAATCCTGTCCTGCAGGGTCAGCGGTTTGATGCAACGGGTGAATTTATCCGCCAGTATTGTCCGGAGCTTTCCGGTTTCAGTGACCGTGATATTCATCAACCCTGGCATTACCAGCCTAAGCTTGCGCATCAGGTGGGTTACCCGGAACCGATTGTGGATATTGCTGCCAGTCGTCAGAGAGTCTTAGCGGCTTTTGGAGGATTAAAGGGAGTGTAATGGCATCCGCCTGTCAGAGGTTTTGACACACCCGTGGTTTCAGGAATACTCAGAGGAAGACCCTTCAGACTGCGTACGGCAAGCCATGCGAACAATTGCGCTTCCATTGCCTGCGTACTCCAGCCGCAGGTATCGGCTGTTTCGAGAATAAGTGCCTCTCCCAGATGTTTTTGCAGCAGTGTTGTCAGGGATCTCAGGATGACCGGATTATGCCAGCCACCGCCGGCCAGAATCCAGTGGGCAGGCATGGGGCGATCCAGCAGCAAAAGACTGTTGACTATGGTTTCGGCTGTGAACATTTCAAGTGTTGCAGCAGCATCTTCAGGGGAGAGTGCATCCAGACAGGATGGCAGTGTCATATCATGGGTGTCGAGTGATTTGGGAGGAGGTTGCTGCAGGAAATTTTTTCCATCCTGCCAGATGGCTTTTTCATGAAGCTGTCTTAAGACGTCTGAATGAACCACACCGCGGAGACCATAATGCCCGTCTGTGTCCATGAATTCCTGATGGTTTGTACGTTCACGTATCAGGCGGTCAATCAGTGCATTGCCAGGGCCTGTATCAAATGCCTGAATGTCTGACGGTTCGGATCCCCCGATAAGGGTGATATTGGCAATGCCGCCACAGTTGACGATGGCGACTGGAAGATACCCGTCTCTTTCGGCGAGCGCCTGGTGGAACAAAGGCGCGAGCGGTGCACCCTGTCCGCCGGCTGCGATATCAGCACTTCTGAAGTCATTGATGACGGGAATGCCGGTTAAATCCGCAAGGAGCTGACCTTCGCCTATATTGATGCAGACGCCCTGTTTCGGGCGGTGCAGTAGGGTTTGTCCATGGTAGCCAATCACGTCAATGCAGTCTGCAGAAAGCGATGCTTTTTGCAGCAGAATCTCGATGGCTGTCGCATGCCATTGTGTGGACTGCAGTGCGATGTCTGCAAGATCTGTCTGGGAGAAGAGGCCATTCAGCCGGTGAACGGTGGATTCTGTGGCGCGCAGTCGTGTGCGAAAAGAGGAATCATAATCAATGTGAATATGCTCAATTGGCCGGATAAGGGAAGAAGTCCCGTCTGTTTCCAGCAGGGCAGCATCAATACCATCCATGGATGTGCCGCTCATCAGGCCAATTGAAAGCATTATAAGAAGACCACTGTCAGATTAATCAGTCGAGCATGCCGTGTTGTTTCAGTTTTTTACGCAGAGTGCCGCGCGAAATACCCAGAATCTGTGCCATTCTGACCTGATTGTAATGGGTATGGTTGATCAGGACTTCCAGCAGAGGACGTTCGATTTCTTCGAGCAAAATGGAGTAAAAATCAACGGGCTGTTCATTTCCGATATTGGTAAAATAATTTTTCAGTGTATCTCTGACGGCCTGTCGCAGAGTGACATTGGTAATATTGTCCTGAATCATATTTTGAATTGTCTCTGTTTTTTCTGTCATAACGAGCTCCAAATTTTCCTGTTTTTATAAAGACACTTTCTCACCTGCATAAATCAATCGCGGGCCTGAAAAAAGAAGGCCCGCGAAAGAAGATCTGAAATAAAATAATTTCAGGTTATTTCTGATGTATCAACACGGGTTGATAACACTGGAAATGAGGGTTGATAATTATCATGGGATTTGTTGTTGTAGCCTGTGCTCCTTTGCGAACTGCGAATTTTGCGTTTCGCAGGTTTTTTAACGGTCTTTCGGCCTGCCGTCTGCATGGAGCGGCGCAGCTTTGGCAGTTCCCGGGTCAGCAGTGTGAAGCCAGCCTGTTTTTTGCTGACTGCCTCTGAATTTTGGAGATGCAGTTTCAGGTTGCGCTTTGCCTCAGTGACCTGACGGTTTCCGGCAGTGATTAATTTTCTGACGGTGCTGAGCTGCTTCCGGGTGGGTGCTTTTTTGCCTTTTTTGAGTGCGGCAAAACGTTTGGCAGCCATAGCCTGTTTGGCGGTTGCCGTTTTGAGGGTGGCTTTTAATTTGTTTTCGGTCTGCTTCAGCGCGGCGGTTTCCCGTCGGCACAGTGCAACCAGTTTGGCAGGCAGATTAAAAAACTCTTTTTCGACCTCTGCAGCCATATTGAGAATGTTGTGTTTCTGTGGCTTTTTGGACCCAGGCTTCCGTGCAACTTTCCGTGTGGCTTTTTTTACGGTTGGTTTTTTACGTTTCATAACTGACAGTCCCTTTTCAGATGTTGGTGGGGTGGGTAGAATTTACCATCCCGTGAAACTAAAAGTCTACCTCGATGAAGCAGTTATTTATGAGCCTGATTGATTTTACTGCTTAGACTGATTAAAGTTGGGTCCAGTTAGCGCTTTGGCATTATCTTACAGGAGTCATGTTTGTTATGAGTAATCCCAGTCTTAGGGAGCAGTTGGCGGCACTTTCTGGCGAACCATCGACGGTCGGACCAAAAAAAGAACATAATAAGCGATCTGATATTCAGAAACCTGTAAGGAAAGAGTCCAAACCGATTCAAAAATCCGCGGCACCTGCATGGTTGGAACAGGCGCGATATGGCGTGGAGCTCCTTAAAGTCCATTTCCCCAGTTGTTTTGGTGAGCGGGAAGCGATTCGTCCTTTAAAGACAGGTATCCGGCAGGATCTGGTCAAAGAATTGGGTGCGCACGAAGACATCGCCCTGGGTGATAAGGCCTGTATGGTCAGCAGTCTGGCCTACTATGTCAACTCAGTGGGTTATCATAAAAGTGTGGTGGTGGATGCAGACCGGGTGGATTTGACAGGTCAGGCCGTCGGGAAAGTGACTGCGGAAGAAGCGCAGTATTCCAAACTGCGTTTGGAAGCGAAGTGGCAGAAACGTCAGGCTGGAACGACAACTCCTTCATCCCCTGTGGTCCGTTCTGACACTCAAAAAGAGACCACCTAATC
>Ga0206941_10073_pt2 | contig 30619 bp, 17 predicted proteins | sample Alteio_BWOrgHeat_9_FD_153251 | JGI IMG/M metagenome (GOLD analysis project Ga0206941, IMG submission 153251) | Enriched cells from forest soil in Barre Woods Harvard Forest LTER site, Petersham, Massachusetts, United States -... | ecosystem: Environmental > Terrestrial > Soil > Temperate forest >...
GTACCACAGCGACGATTCTGCAATTACTGGAGTTACCTGATGGCACCATCAAAGTTTTAGTAGAAGGTAACTATCGTGCGCAAGCAGTGTCATTTGAAACAGCGGCAGGTTGTACATTTGCCCGGCTTAAAATAATCGATGATGTTGTGCCCGATTTGCCTGCAGAGTTAGAAATTGTGGCACGTGCTTTGTTGTCGCAATTTGATCAATACATCAAACTCAACAGAAAAATTCCAGGTGAAATTTTAAGCACCTTGTCAGGCTTGAGTGATTTTGGAAGACTGTCTGATACCATCAGCGCGCACATGGTATTAAAAGTACAAGACAAGCAGAAAATCCTAGAAAAATCGAATGTGCTAGAGCGTATGGAATTATTATTAAAAATGCTCGAAGCTGAAATTGAAATGCTGCATATGGAGAAAAAAATCCAGACACGCGTGAAAACGCAGATGGAAAAAAGCCAGCGTGATTACTATCTCAATGAAAAAATAAAAGCGATTCAAAAAGAATTGGGTGAGGGTACTAACGCAGTTTCTGAAATGGAATTATTACAGCAGAAAATCGACAAAGCAGGCATGCCACCAGAAGTGAAAGAAAAAGCCCAGGCAGAAATGAACAAGCTAAAAATGATGCCGCCGATGTCATCTGAAGCCACAGTGTCACGCAATTATTTAGATTGGCTCATTGCCGTGCCCTGGGAAGCACACTCAGAAGTCAGTACTGATTTAAATAAAGCACAAGAAGTATTGGATCACGATCATTTTGGCTTAGAAAAAGTCAAAGAGCGCATCATTGAATTTTTGGCCGTGCAAGCACGTGTGAAAAAACTCAAAGGACCTATTTTATGTCTCGTGGGTCCACCTGGTGTAGGTAAAACTTCTTTAGGTCAATCGATAGCTAACGCCACAGGTCGTACCTTTGTGCGGTTATCGTTAGGCGGCGTGCGGGATGAAGCTGAAATTCGCGGACATCGTCGTACCTATATCGGCGCATTGCCAGGTCGCATTATCCAAAAGCTCGCCAAAGCCAAAGTGCGTAATCCCTTATTTATGCTCGATGAAGTGGACAAAATGAGCATGGATTTTCGCGGTGATCCCTCAGCTGCTTTGCTGGAAGTATTAGATCCTGAACAAAACAATACGTTTAACGATCATTATCTGGATGTGGATTATGATCTTTCTGATGTGATGTTTATTGCGACCTCTAACTCGTTAGATATGCCGCCCCCGTTGTTAGATCGCATGGAGATTATTCGCATTCCGGGTTACACCGAAGATGAAAAAATGAATATTGCCCTGCAATATTTAATTCCAAAGCAAATTATCGAAAACGGGCTTAAACCAGAAGAAATCACGATTGAACCGGAAACTGTGCTGAATGTTGTGCGTTACTACACACGAGAAGCAGGTGTGCGTAGTCTGGAGCGTGAAATTGCCAAAATCTGCCGCAAAGTAGTGCGTGCTGTTTTATTAAAACGCACGACTACCAATGTCACGATCAAACCTAGCAATCTCGAAAAATATTTAGGCGTGATTAAATTCCGTTATGGTGTCGCAGAACAACACGATCAGGTAGGGCAGGTCACAGGTCTCGCCTGGACGGAAGTAGGGGGCGAGTTATTGAGCATCGAAGCTTCTGTTATTCCAGGAAAAGGCAAAGCCACGTACACGGGTCACTTAGGGAATGTGATGCAGGAATCCATTCAAGCGGCAGTGACGGTAGTGCGCAGTCGCGCGCGCGTGCTAGGTATTTCACCGAGTTTTTACGAGAAAAAAGATATTCACGTGCATGTGCCTGAAGGCGCAACACCCAAAGACGGCCCAAGCGCAGGCGTTGCGATGTGTACAGCGTTAGTCTCTGCATTAACCGGCATTCCGGTACGAGCAGATGTAGCGATGACAGGAGAAATCACCTTACGTGGTGAAGTATTACCGATTGGTGGCTTAAAAGAAAAACTGCTTGCTGCGTTACGCGGGGGAATTAAAACCGTGATTATCCCGGAAGAAAACGCCAAAGACCTCAAAGAAATGCCAGAAAATATTACGAGCAAATTAGAGATTCACCCAGTACGTTGGATAGATCAGGTATTAGGTATTGCGCTCAAGCGAATGCCACAGACGTTGAGTGAAAAGAAGGCTAAAAAAGCAGCGGTAGACAAGACGGTCATCAAGATCAACATGCAGCAGAAAAAAGGTGATGAAAGAGGAGCAGCGGTGAAGCATTAGGTGGTTTGCTGGGACGCGCGTGGTTTTGCTGGGACGAGTGGTTTTGCTGGGAGCGCGGACGGCTCGTCCGCACGGAGGCCAACGGCCTCCACTGTTTTTGCCGGGAGTTTTTGATTTTATTCTCCCGCCATTCTTTTCTCTCTGCCCTCGTAGAGCTAACAAATCATTCCCCCCCTGGCCGTCATTGCGAGCCTTGCTGTTTTTGATTTTATCCCCTCTTCCTTCGCTGTTTTGATTCTTAATATCCCCTCTCCCGGAGCTGTTTTGCGAGGGGAGAGGGTTAGGGTGAGGGTATATTTTTAAAAGGTGAGGGGTCATTTTTAAAAAAGCATTTTTATGCAATCGATCATTGATAACAAAACCAAACTAATGAAAGAACGTGTGCGTCATTTAAGAAAAAATATGACGGATGCAGAAAATCGTGTGTGGTATTTTTTAAGAGATCGTCGATTCTGTGATTATAAATTTGTTCGACAAAAAATTATTGGTTCTTACATTGTAGATTTTGTCTGTCGTCAAAAAAAGGTCATTATAGAATTGGATGGAGGCCAACATGCAGAAGCTGTGCCGTACGATGAGAAACGAACGAAATTTTTAGAGAGCAAAGGGTATGTTGTATTTCGTGTTTGGAATAATGAAGTATTTGAAAATATCGAAGGAGCAACAGATGTGCTGTTGGAATTGTTGGAAAAAAGATAAAAAGTAAAATCTAATAATACCCTCACCCTAACCCTCTCCCCTCGTAAAAGAACTCCGGGAGAGGGGATAAAGTCAAAGTAAAAGAACCCCAGGAGAGGGGGTAAAGTCAATTATGAATGCCCCCACGTGTTGTTCTGGCAAGATTTACAGCATCCTTGGTTTTGGCCATTTTTTCAAACAAACGACGCGCTATTGGACGGTTGATGACTCGAGCCGTCGTGGGACAAAGGTGGCGAAATCCATGATCCAGTTGTCTCTGGTTTCGGAGCAATAGGTGGAGGCACTGTCCTAGGAGTAGCACCCGGCGCTGTGGCTTCTCGAGAAACTGGTTGTCCTTTAGCACCTGCTGGACCTGGTTTTGGAGGAACTCGTGGCTTCCCAGTTTTAGGATCAACCTCACGACTAGCTTTAGAAGCAGCTGCAGGTGCAGGCGCTTTGACAACAGGTGTGGGAGCAGCCTTTCTAACTGCTTTTGCTGCTCTAAGTGCTTCTGCTGCTTCATCAAAAGAAAAAGGCTGACCATCACGCGATGCTCTTTTAGCAGGTGCTCCAGCATCAGGCGCTGGGTCTGCTACCACAAGCGCTGGACTTGTCGCAGGAGCAAGAGGCTTAGCAGCTGCTGTAGGTGGCTGCTGAGGAGGCACTGCGGGCAAACCTCTAGTGACAGGACGTTGTTGTACAGTTGGTGTGGATGTGGCTCGGGGGCCATTATGCAATCTTGTTGGGGATTCAGGCATTAAGGGATAATCTTCTCCTACTAATGAACTGTCTGCTCTTCCTCCCTTTTGAACAGGAGAGAGAAACGGAGAAACTGGGTGCTTTCCACTCAAAAATTGCCGACTGCTATGTGCTTGTGGTCCAAAAGCACCTGCACCTGTGTCAGGCTTAGCGCTTTCATCTCCTTCACCTGCATCAAGATTAGCGCTTTCATCTCCTTTTTCTTTTTCTCTTTCGCCAGGTCTAGCATCCAGCTCACCGGAACTCTGATCGCTTGATGAAGCAGAAGCCAGGAGAGAAGGTGTTACACTTTCAGCGGTATATCTAGCTAATTGAAGTTGTGCCTCCGGAGCTGGTTGAGGTGCCAATAACCGCTCAAAAATTTTTTCAAAGTTACAACTGTATTCCTGTTCGACTTGCTCGACAAATTGCTGAAACGTTTCATAGTTTGGAGGATTGGCGTCATCTGCTTGTTTACCAAGAAATTCCGAAAGCTTTATCTCAAGCCTTTCAAGCTGAAGAATTTCTTGATTTCTACCAGTATCCGGTACTTGTGCTGATATCAGGGTCTTAACTTCTTGAAGTAAGCTTCTTCTATAAGCCTCTCTGTCAGATAGAGGTACTGTGTTCTCCCGTAAGGCTATCCAAAGTTCTAGAATAGTTAATCCAGCGTCTGTCGTCACTTCTAGAGCGTCTGGGCTTGGGCTTGCTACGTAAGAAGGTGGGGCAGGCTGTGGTGCTGCTTGTTCAACAGGCACTTCTGGTACCGTAGCTTTAGGAGCCTGTTGAGTTAACCCCTGCTTCTCACACTCGCTTTTGCCTTTCCATTTTCCAATCAGCTTATCCCCCAATAAAAAGCGGCCGATCAGATATCCAAAGCCAAATGTAGCGAATCCCAATATCACCATAGAGGCAACCGGTCCCAGCAGTAAGACTTCATCAATCAGGGTTGTCCAAAGTTGCCAGCCTAGGGTGAAATAAGCATCAGGCTGACCCAAAACAGCAACTCCTGCAATAGTGAGTACGCTAAAAGCGACACCGACGATGACCAGCGTAATCGCGCTGGCAGAGAGCATGTCTTTGTGGCGTTTTTTGATCACAAGGGCGATGACTGCCATGGTGGTGGCTAACAATAGGCCAAATAATAACCCTGGATCTGCATAAAAAACCCAGGCTATCCACTTATCCCATCCTACAGTGCTGAGGGACGCTACTGTAGCAGCTGCAAATACAACAGCTGTGGTGATGGCAGTGCGATGGCTCCATTTTTTTGCTAATCTTGCGGAAGCCAAAGGGTAAGTGCTTGCTTTATTTCCACCTGCAGATTTTAGATAAAAATGCTTGTTACGGTGTTTACCTAACAGATTACCTTGTTGTGAGCCACTCTTCATGCCAGGAGCACCTGGGCAGAGTATAGAGGCCATGACGACGTTGTGTCCTGCTGCTACAAGCGCATCTTCAATTTGTTTTTTTTGTATTTGAGCCAACTTTCTTCCATTAAATCCTAATCGCTTTTCTTCTGTGCTGATTATAAAATGTGAAGTGAGCGCATGTTCGACGGTTCCTGTGCGGTCTTTGCCACTTTTACAGGCAATATGGGGAATGATTGTAGTATTTCCTGTCCTTGTCCTATTATTGAGCTGATGATCTAACGTCAAAAAAATACTACGAATGGCCTGCTTGATGCGAAACAGAGGAGAAAATAATCCTCTTATGAAAGCAACAAAAATTGCCCAAGGAGAATCATTGGGTCCATGCGTAGAAGTCACGAGTCGTGCAGCGCTGTTAACACCGATAGATTTATAGTCATTTTTGCTTCCGGCTACCCATGGTGTTGTTGACAGTGAGCCAGCTAGTCCTGTCTCTATCATTTCTTGAGGGATTTCTGGTGCTGTGTTAACCACTTCATTGGTCACAGCTGCCATGAGGCTCTCGCGACCATGTTCTCCTGGAAAAGGAGCATCCGTGACCAATGATAAGAATGCTAGCTGTTTATTTGGACCATTTTTCGGCTCAATAACACGATTGATGTTTTCTTTGAGTTGTCGGAGATTTTTGGCAGCCGCCTTTTTTATCTCTTCTCTGCTTTCTCCTCCTCCCGTGTAAGCTAATGTGCCAGAACGCGATGACCACAGGATCGTTGGCTCATGCTCCCCCGCCATAGGTGCGAGTCTTTTTTCAACCGCAAAAGCTTGTGTGAGTCCCTCTCGAATATAAGGACGTAGCTGCGGGGACATCAGTGTTTCATTACTGGTTAATCGGTGCTGAAAAGCTTTGGTAGCCAGTTGAAATGCAGGAGACATATTGCCATAAAAATTAGCTGCAGCAGGATCACGAAGCGCTGTTTCTATTGCGTCTTTTTGCTCTTGCGTTTTAACCGTCATGGGATAGCAGGTTTCGGTATATTCTCTTTCATTTACCGTACAGATGGTTTGTACAATAGGCGCCGGGTCTAACAAACCTGCTAAGTTCGTCAGATACACTAAGTATTCTTGCTGTTTTTTTGGAGTGCGTTCTATGCCTTCTAATAAACCATGTTTCTGTAAATCTGTTAATAAACTTAAATGGAAGGTTTCGTGTAATGCGTTGAGGGATTTTTTTAATTTGTCTGGGCTGTTTTGATGCGTTTTTGCTGCAGTTTCCACGCCTCTCTTAAAATCCTCAAAGTTACGCTGTAAATCGGAAATATCGCTTGCAGAAATTGACCGTGTTTCCAGTACATGCAACGCACCGCGCAATGTACCTAAGGCCTTCGATAGGGTGTTAATTTTTATAAGGTCTGTGTTTTTATCGGGAATAACACGATTTGCAAGACGGGTAGCGTTTTTGGCATTTCTTTTGAAGAGTAAAGCGCCAGTAGTGGGATGAGCTTCAAACGTTGAAGTAATACCGTTGACTTCATCACATGCGATGAGTAGCGCTTTTTTGGCTTCGAAATATGGATCTGTACCCTTCGCTTGAGCAGGTTGAGGTTGTTGAGTAGCTGCTGCTCCATAATCACTTCCGCCTCTCACGCCTGCGGCATCCCTACCATCTAGTAAGAAAATTTCTTCTTCATGTTTTCCTTTTCCTTTCTTTTTTCTGTATTCGTCAGACATTTTTTATTCCTCGTATTATATATTTTGATTTTGTAAACTGCAGGCAGTATAAGTGACCATTCTTAAGGTTTTATTAAGCCAATAAAAAAATGCCCACTCAAACATCTACCATCGCCTCCTGGCAAATATTACTGGTTATCCTTTTAGAAGGGTTTGTCACAATTTCGGTGGAGATCCTTGCCATCCGGCAATTGATCCCTGTGGTGGGGAACAATGTGATCGTGACCAGTCTTATCATCGGCGTTTTTTTGCTTTTCTTGAGCTTAGGCTATCGCGCTGGTGGTAGACACAACGGCGCGGAGTCTATCACAGCAGATCTAAAAATAGAAAGTCAGAGAGCACCATCAGCGCATTTGTTTGCTTTACTCCAACGCAATTTTTTAATTGCAGCGATTGGTATTGGTTTTGGCTTGTCGCTGGTGTTTGTGGAAATATTTTTTTATCTGGTGAACACAAAATTACACTTTCATTTGTTATTCACTTTAACTATTTATCTTTTTTTAGTCATCGCACCCATCGTTTATTTCCTTGGTCAGACAGTCCCCATCACCATGAATTTATACTCATTGGATTTGAAGGAACTGGGTAGGCGTCAACACGATGAGTCCCCGGAACATATTCAATCATATGTGAGGACGACGAATCGTGTTGAGAACAACCCCAGAACTTCAAAGGCGATGAGTATATCTCATCGGCATCAAACTGTGGGTAAATTGGGCGGTAAAATTTTATATCTCAGCACGATCGGATCTTTTCTGGGTTCTGTGCTGACCACGTTATTACTCATGAATTTTTTAGGTGTAGCCTGGACGGTGATGATCAATTTCTTGATATTGGCGGGATTGGCTTTATTATGTAGCCAAAAAAGAATCACCTACGGTCTTATCTTTATTTTTTTCGGCGTATTAGCGTTTGGCATCAATCGCAATTATGAATTACAACAGTTGATTACCACGACTCCCTATGCAAATTACGCGGTTATCCATGATGTAAAAAGGGAAGCAGGGAAAACGGGGACAGTCTTATCAGTCAATGGATCTGCCAGTTCATTTATTGATAAAGATAAACATGCCTTCGCCTATGTAGAACGTATTAAAACTATTTTGTTTAAAGACCTCGCGTTGAAAAATAAAGATGTGTTAGTGCTGGGGGCAGGGGGTTTTACTTTATCAGCAGAAAACACGTTTGGTAATCGTTTTACCTATGTCGATATTGATCCGGAAATTTATGATGTGGTGCGGCAGCATTTTCTCTCAGAGATAAAAGGTACCTTTGTGGCGGCTGATGCACGATTATATGTGAAGGATCATCCCAATCGTTATGATGTGATTATTTCGGATGCCTACAGTAATCGACACGCAGTGCCAGCACATTTGTTGACACGTGAATATTTTGCCAGCGTGAAGCAAGCGCTCAGAGCAGATGGCATCGCTATTTTTAATGTTATTGGTGCGCCATTGATCAACACGCGTTATACCAAGCGTGTAGACAAAACGCTGCGAAGTGTATTTGGCAGTTGTAGTGCAAGTCCGTTATCATTTAAACGCGATGCGCCTACGAATATTATTTATGTCTGTTTGAAAAATTCAGAGGAGGGGGATGATACGATTTATACGGATGATGTGAATAAATCAAGCTTGGATTTCTAAACTATATTATGACAAATTTCATCGATAACATCGTTTCTACTTTTGATAAAATCTACGACACAGTCGGTGACAATCTTTTTTTATTGCTGATTATTTTTGCTATCCTCTGGGGTGTTCAATTATTGAATGCTTTTTCGGGATATCGATTAAATGTTTTGGGTATTTACCCGCGTCGCGCAGAAGGATTGTTAGGTATTTTTACCTCTCCTTTTTTACATGGCAGCTACCAACATTTATTTTTAAATTCTATTCCTTTATTTATTCTCGCAGCGTTAGTGGTGGTAGGAGGTAAACAGCAATTTTTTCAGATCACTTTATTTATTATGATTGTTAGTGGCCTTACGGTATGGATTTTTGCCAGATCTGCGTATCATGTCGGCGCCAGTTCTCTGATTTTGGGGTACTGGGGGTTCCTGCTGATGAATGCTTATTACGAACATTCTGTGATGACGTGGTTTGTGGCATTTTTGTGTTTGTATTATTTAGGCGGATTGGTGTTCAGTTTATTTCCGCAGGAAGAAAGAACATCTTGGGAAGGACATATCGCAGGGTTTTTATCCGGTGTGTTAGCGAGTTATGTTTTAGCCAAAGGGTATATATAGTATTTCAGATAATTGTTTTCATAAAAGCCTTAAAGTGTTTGCAAAGGTTGCTTTTTAACACAGAGCCACAGAGTACACAGAGTAAAAGCGGAGAAAATATTGAGCAAAACGTTAAATTCAAATGCTTTTTTTTAATTTTTTTATATCTTTCTCTTTTTTTTCTGTGTTAACTCTGTGTACTCTGTGGCTCTGTGTTAAATAACGAACCTATTTAAATAAACTCAAGTTGTTTTTCTTAGAATATCACTATGAAAAGAATTCATTTTGTATCAATTTTACTTTTTTCTAGTATCCCGGCACTTGCAGATATTAAACTTGGCGATATTGGAAAATGGCAATATATAGGAACACCGACTATTCATGTCGCTGACCCCATCGAACAATTCTGGCGAGATAGTGAAATCCGAAGTTACATCCGTAATTATTATTTCACACGAAATTATACTAATCCCAAAGCAGTAAATCAGGCTTCTTATTCATTGGGTGGTGCATTCGGTATTCTCACCGCTAAATTTTTCAGTGGATTTCAAGTAGGAGCAACTGTGTATACAGCACAGCCACTGGGCTTCAATAGTAATAACACCTTGCAGACAGATCGTACATTACCTGGCACACCCTTAACTGCGTTAGGTGAATTGTATTTACAATACTCGCGCAATCACTTTTTAATCCGTGTGGGTGATCAGTTAATCAATACGCCATGGTTAAACCCTGCAGATTCACGCATGATTCCTGCAGCCTATCGAGGTATTTATGCCACGTGGACACCGACTAAAGCGTGGACAGTCACAGCATTGCGTATTTATGACTTCAAAAGTCGTGTTTCTAGTGATTTTAATGGCACCAACAACTATAACCCACAAAACGTAGGCTATGTGACCGCAGTTGGATTGGCCAATACACAAGATCCTGGCGCACAAGCTGCGGGGGTAGAATACAAAACAGATACCTTAAGTGGACAAATCTGGGGCTATCAGTTTTTTAATTTTGCTAAATTGCTCTATGCCGATGGACAGTATGTTTTCACAAATAAATACGAGATTAATCCATTGATTGGTGCGCAAGCGTTGGTGGAAGGGGGCGATGGAGATAATGTGTTGGCGCAAGTTTCTTCAGGTGCTGCGAATGCCAAAGGCTATGGTTTGATTGTGGGTGTGGAAATGCCGCGTGCTAAATTAACGCTGGCATATAACAGCTTGGCCACCGATGAAAATGCCTTTAATAATGGTGATGTGGTGTCTCCCTATACCTCTGTCACCGATCCATTATATACGAGTTCCATGACAGCGGGTTTGATTGAAAAATCGTCAGGCAGTGCGTGGAAAGCAGCGGGTACTTTTTTTGCATACGACAAACAATTGAAAATTATTACCAGTTATGCGCAATATATGACGCAACCGTTTTTCTCCAACACGACTGAAACGGATATTGATATTGGGTATACGTTTAAGAAAACAAAAAATAAATTGCTGAAAGGATTGACGATTCGTAATCGGTTGGGGATTGTGTCTGGTATCCCAGCGCAAGGGACGTTTTATTATAATCGAGTGATGTTGCAGTATGATTTTTAGAAAAAATTTATTTTTAACGCAAAGACGCAAAGGACGCTAAGAAACGCAAAGAAGGTCAAAAGATTAAAACTTAAAATCTTTTAATTTTAAAAATATTTTTGTTTTTAATGTTTTCTTTGCGTTTCTTAGCGTCCTTTGCGTCTTTGCGTTAAATCTTTTATTCTAATTTTACAAGGAGTAATTTATGGCAAGATTTGATAAATTCACTACCCCCCTCCAAACAGCGTTTGCCGACGCCCAATCCATGGCGGTTGGTTTAGATAATCAATATATAGAACCAGCACATCTGCTCAAAGCATTGCTCAACCAAGACAATGGCACAGTCAGCCCATTGTTATCTCAATCCGGTGTGAATATTCCACGATTACAAGATCAACTAGATGCATCGCTTGATCGCATACCTAAAGTCCAAGGTACACCGGGTGAAGTCCATCTCTCCAACGAACTCAATCGTCTACTCAATGTGGCGGATAAATTTGCGCAGGACCGCGGTGATGCATTTATTTCTTCTGAATTATTTGTACTCGCAGCTAGCGAGGATAAAGGAGAAATAGGGCGCATTTTGCGTGAAACCGGTGCGAATAAAGACACATTAAAAAAAGCAATTGACCAAATGCGTGGCGGTGAAAAAGTGGATAACGCTGATGCAGAAGGTCAGCGCCAGGCATTAGATAAATATACGATCGATCTCACAGAGCGCGCGTTGTCCGGCAAGCTTGATCCTGTGATTGGTCGTGATGATGAAATTCGTCGTACGCTGCAAGTGCTGCAACGCCGCACAAAAAATAATCCCGTGTTAATTGGCGAACCAGGTGTAGGTAAAACAGCGATTGTAGAAGGACTAGCGCAACGCATCATCAATGGCGAAGTACCAGACAGCTTAAAAAACAAGCGGGTGTTATCGTTAGACATGGGTGCGCTCATTGCTGGTGCAAAATATCGTGGTGAATTTGAAGAGCGCTTGAAAGCAGTACTCAAAGATTTAAGTAAACAAGAAGGGCAGGTGATTTTATTCATTGATGAATTACATACCATGGTAGGGGCAGGTAAGGCCGAAGGCGCGATGGATGCGGGCAATATGTTGAAGCCTGCCTTAGCGCGTGGTGAATTGCATTGCGTCGGCGCCACAACTTTAAATGAATACAGACAATACATCGAAAAAGATGCTGCGTTAGAACGACGCTTTCAAAAAGTATTGGTGAATGAACCCACCGAAGAAGACACCATTGCCATTTTGCGCGGCTTAAAAGAAAAATATGAGTTACATCATGGTGTAGATATCAGCGATGGCGCCATCATTGAAGCCGTCAAGCTATCGCAACGCTATATCACAGATCGCAATTTGCCTGATAAAGCGATCGACTTGATCGACGAAGCAGCCAGTCGTATTCGATTAGAGATGGATTCTAAACCTGAAGAAATGGATAAATTAGATCGTCGTTTAATTCAGCTTAAAATTGAACGCGAAGCGATGAAAAAAGAAACAGACGAAGCCAGCAAAAAACGTTTTGCACAACTAGAGAAAGAAATTAAAACAGCAGAACGTGAATACACAGATATGGACGAAATCTGGAAAGCAGAAAAAGCATCTCTGCAAGGCGAACAACAAATTAAAGAACAGTTAGATCGCGCGCGTATGGAATTAGAAACTGCCCGCCGTGCATCAGATTTAACGCGCATGTCTGAATTACAATATGGCGTGATTCCTGAACTAGAAAAAAAATTAGCAGACACACAGCGCGCTGAACTTTCGGGTGAAAAAAATAAAAAAGAGCCAAAATTGTTACGCAATAAAGTAACCGCAGAAGAAATTGCAGAAGTGGTCGCCAAATGGACGCATATTCCTGTTAGCAAATTAATGGAAGGCGAAAAAGAAAAATTACTCCACATGGATGACGTGCTGCATAAAAGTGTGGTGGGGCAAGATGAAGCCGTCAATGCGGTCGCAGATGCCATTCGTCGATCACGTGCAGGGCTGTCTGATCCAAATCGTCCCATTGGTTCATTTTTATTTCTAGGCCCAACAGGTGTCGGTAAAACAGAACTCTGCAAAGCATTGGCAAAATTTATGTTTGATACTGAAGAAGCACTGATTCGTATCGACATGTCAGAATTTATGGAGAAGCATTCAGTCGCACGATTGATTGGCGCGCCGCCAGGTTATGTAGGTTTTGAGCAAGGCGGATATCTCACCGAAGCAATACGTAGACGGCCTTATTCAGTTATTTTATTAGACGAAGTCGAAAAAGCACACGCAGATGTATTCAATATTTTATTACAAGTATTAGATGATGGTCGTTTAACTGACGGTCAAGGTCGCACGGTAGATTTTAAAAATACCGTGATCGTCATGACATCAAATTTAGGTTCGCAGCTGATTCAAGAAATGACGGGTGGCGATTACAGCACGATGAAAAAAGCGGTGGTGGACGTCGTGAGCAAACATTTCCGCCCGGAGTTTATTAATCGCATTGATGATATCGTGGTGTTCCATTCACTGGATAAAAAACAATTACGCCGTATTGCGGATTTACAAATTGAGCGCTTGCGCAAACGTTTACGCGAACGAGAATTACAATTAGATATCGACGATAAGGCATTAGATTACTTAACCGATATCGGTTACGACCCTGTGTACGGTGCAAGACCAATGAAACGTGCTGTGCAGCAAGAATTAGAAAATCCGCTGGCACGAGATATTTTGCAAGGTAAGTTTTTGCCAGGGCAAACTATTTTGGTAAAAAAAGATAAGCGTGGGTTGGTGTTCAAGTAGAGAGCATTGCTGGATTAAAACGCTCATTCTTGTATTGAGATATCTTTATAGGTTAGCATTCCCCAACTTCAACTAAAAAAGGATTTTTTCTATGATTAACATCACCCAAAAAACCATTCATCGTATTATCTCTGTCGCAAAATTACCTTTTTTACTTTTAGCTTGTGGTGCATTTTCTACGGCTTATGCCGTTGACTATACTTGGATTTCTCAGAGTTCCCTTGGATGGGCTGTTGCGGCCAATTGGACCTCTACCGGAGGCGCAAGCGCCCCTATCACCAGTAGTGATAAAGCGATTTTTGGGCCCGGTGCAAATCTTCAACATAGCATTTTTAATTCGGATACTTTCACTGTGGGTGGCATACAATATAATGCTGGCGCCGCCACTTATACAATAACTAATCAAGGTAATATGTCGATCTCTGCATTAGGTCTTATCAATAATTCTGGTGTTGTGCAGCAAATTATTAATTCGGGACAGATGATTTTTCAAGGCAGTACAATTTCTGGCACGAGCACTACAACTATTCAAACGTCGAATCTTCTTCGTTTTCAAGGCGCAGGTAGCAACGCAGGAAATAGCACCATTAATGTTACTAATGGTGAATTAAGTTTTAATAATGGGGGAAACGCAGGCTCTAGCACAATTAATAATACTAGGGGGGCGCTTAAATTTTACGTTGGTGGCCACGCAGGCTCCAGCACGATTACCAGCAGTGATATTGGTCACGTGGTTTTTCAAGACACCTCTACTGGTGAAGGCAGCACTATTATCAATAACAGTATAAATCCAGTGGGTGTGGATCTCTCTTTGATGACACAAGCACTGACGATTGGCAGTCTTTCAGGCACGGGAAATGTTTTGTTAGGCAGCCACGCACTTGCACTAGGCGCTCTGAATAAGACTGACACTATTTCTGGCGTGATTTCAGGGGCTGGCGGACTCACCAAAGTAGGAACAGGCACATTAATTTTGGCAGGGGATAATACCTATTCTGGCGGTACTACTATTTCTGATGGCAGACTGCAGATCGGCAATGGCGGCACGACCGGCAGTGTGCTAGGTAACATTGTGAACAATAGCGTGCTGGCATTTGATCGCGCTGATACTGTGACCTATTCGGATGTGATCAGCGGCACAGGTGCGCTCAATCAAATAGGCACAGGCACTTTAACATTAACAGGCGTGAATACTTATACAGGTGCGACAACGATTAATAGTGGGAGCGCTTTAGCAATAGGTGCGGGTGGTAATTTAGCGTCAGCTACAACTGTTGCAAACGCAGGTACGTTTAATATTTCAGGGATGTCCTCTAATTTAACGATAGGCGCACTGTCAGGCGCAGGAAATACGATTCTGGGTAACAACTCTCTGATTGTGGGTGGCGCAAATAATAGTACAGCGGTGAGTGGGGTGATTTCGGGGGCTGGCGGACTCACCAAAGTAGGAACAGGTCTCTTAACTTTAACGGGAGAGAATACCTACGCGGGTGGTACAACTATCTCAGCAGGCGGATTGATAATTGGCAATAGCGGCACAACTGGTAGCATCGTAGGCAACATTACTAATAATGGCACCCTTCAATTTAATCGTTCTGATACCGTGACCTACGATGGTGTGATTAGTGGTTCTGGTAACGTGCTGCAAGCTGGGGGTGGTCAGGGTGGCACACTGATTTTGACGGGGAATAATACCTATACGGGCGGGACTAAGATTACCGGAGGAACACCAGGAGGAAGAGCGAATATTTTACAAATTGGCAATGGCGGTACAACTGGCAGTATTTCAGGCAACGTCAGTGCAGATTTTAACAGTGTACTTGCATTTAATCGTTCTGATACTTTGACTTATGATGGTGTGATCGAAGGTTTGGGTGCTTTGAATCAATTGGGTACTGGCACAACGATTTTGACGGGAAATAACGACTATCTAGGAGGTACAACCATTTCAGCAGGCACACTGCAGATTGGCAATGGCGGCACGACTGGCAGTATCACAGGAAATGTGCTGAACAATGGCATTTTGGCATTTGATCGTGCTGATACTGTGACCTATACGGATGCGATCAGTGGCACGGGCGGCTTAAATCAATTAGGTGTGGGTACATTGATTTTAACCGGCAATAAGACTTATACAGGTGACACTACTGTTTCTGCAGGCACATTGCAGATTGGGAATACAGGCCTTGGCGGTAGCGTAGCGGGTAATATTCTGAATGATGCAACACTGGCGTTTATGGGTACAGCGACAGCGAATGCAAATGCCATTACCAACAATGGTATGTTGAATATCTCAGAATTGGAGACCGCGGGCATTTCTGTTGGCAGTCTATCTGGTGCGGGCACTGTCTCTCTCGGCGATAGAAATCTGAGCGTCGGCGACCTTAACACAAACACGACTGTTTCAGGCGTGATCTCAGGGGCTGGTGGTCAGCTCACTAAAGTAGGCACAGGTACACTGACCCTGGATGGCACTAACACCTACACTGGCCTCACCACCGTCGAAGCAGGTACATTGCTGGTAGGAGGCAAAAACCCTGCGGTAGCAAGTCTTGCTGCGCCAAGCATTGCAGGCGATGCCACCGTTGCAACAGGTGCTACTTTAGGTGGTTATTTTGGCACCATCGGTGGCAACATCATCAATAATGGGATTGTTACACCCACTTCAATTAGCACATTAACGGTAAATGGGAACTTCACGCAAAACACAAGCGGTAATTATGACATCAACGTGAGCCACGATGGTGCCAGTGATCTTTTAGCCATTGGTGGTACTGCAGCATTGAGCGGTGGTGTTGCTATTGACGCATTAGATCAAGGATTTTTGCCAGGACACGCTTATACGATACTCTCCGCAGGTGGCGGAATCACCGGTACATTTGAAAATGTACATTTTGGCGAAGTATTTGACCCCGCGTTTGTCACAAGTCAATTACTGTACGTGGGTAATGTTGTGCAAGTTATCATTGATTTTAATGAGGCGGCCATTGAGCTTGCTGCACAAACACCTAATCAACAGGCAGTTGCAAACTATATCTTGGCAACAGGGGGTACGGCTGCGGTGGAATATCTGGTTTCAACTTTAACCACCAACCAGCAGTTTCAAAACGCCATGGATCAAATCTCTGGCGCGACTTACGCCAATCAAAGCCTGGCATTAGCACATATAGGCGGCTTGTTTTCCAATCAAATCGGTAACCGTTTAAACACCTCAAGTGACTACTGCACCGATATTGATGGAGACACAGTTCGCAGAAATGGTCAGCAAACGGCATATGCTGAAAGCTGTCAAAATAACAAAACGATTTGGATGAACCTGCAAACAGGTAATGACCAAATAGCATCCAGTAGTGATGTCAGTGGCTTGAACAGCACTTACAATACGTTAATGATGGGATTTGAATTTCCATTAGCGGAAAGTACTACGCTAGGTGCGGGTTTTGCCTATAACGATTTTCAAGGCAATGCCACAGGCGGTGTAGAAATTGCTAACTACAGCGGCCAGTTACTGCAATTAGGTTTATACGGTAAACATGAAATGGGTCCCTGGTTATTTGGCGCAAGCGCCGATGCAGGTATGACCACCAACATGCAAACTCAGCGCCAAATCCAAAGTGGTAGTGGTGCGTTAGTGGGTACTCAAGCCGATCAGAATGTGAATTTATTTGCTCAACAACTAAGAGCCAGTTATGACTTAGCACCTGGTTCTGACTATACCCTGCAACCTTTCGCAGGCTTTATCAGCCAACAAGTCAATATGGGAAATTTTAACGAGCAAGGCGGTACAGGTTTTGAATTAAATGTAGATAGCAGCACTTATTTCAGTGCACGCAGTCAATTAGGTTTCAAAGCTGAAGCACCAGTATTTGCCATGCTCAAGCCTTTTGCCTCATTAAGTTGGGAACATGAATTTGCCAATCAACAAGCGAATTTTGATGGCAGCTTAACTGGGTTAAATAATTTAAGCGGTGCCAACACGACTTTTTATATCAGCAGTGCTGATGTAGGTCGAGAATCTGCATTGGTCAATGCAGGTATCACTTTCCTCGCTCAGAAAAATTGGGATCTTGCTTTAGTTTACGAAGGACGCTTTGCCAGTGGCTGGCAAGCTAACGCAGCTTCATTGCAAGTGGACGTGGCGTTGTTTTAAATAACGCCGCTTTGTATACGACAAAAATTAAGATGCGAGTTTTTGTAGGGTGGCAACGGTGAAAACGACCGTAGTCTACCCTACATGCTATACAAGCTTTTATATCAACATCCTTCCCCACTTATTTATAACATATGACCTCATAGGGTGGGGTGAGCTTGTACCTTCAATTTATGTGACAACGCCTGTTTCTCCTTTGCGTCATGTCGCTCTTACTTCGTTTATTCGCAAAAATTTTCTATTTAATAATTTCTTAAGGTTAATGAAGTAGAGTCCCTAAAACTTACATAAATCCATTCCAAAATTTCACCCTACTATAAATATTATATGAGAGAAAATTATAGCTTTAAAAGTAAACCAAAATCTCGCCAGGCTTTTTTTAATACTTTATTTGAGCCTAATGAGAAATACTCAAATGCATTTTTTCATCCAAAGGTTGTGAATGCATTATGCTGGCTAGAAGTAGAATATTTAAATTTAGGGCCAATACCTCCGGCTTTCAGGGGAAGAAGCTCACAGGAAGAATTCGACGAGTTAAAACCTCAATTAGCTCTCTGCACGCCCACAATTTATTTAAATGATACCGTAAAGACGATACAACTCATGATAATGAAACAAAATCATGAAGATCAAATGCAAGTTATTGAAAAACGAATAGAGGTGTTTATCAAAGGAATAAAAATTATTTATGCGTATTCACACTACCATGATTCAATATCTGAGGACATTGAATCATTTTGGGAGTTTATCAAAGATATAATGATACAAAGTATCCTCTGGAAATATGATGCCTCTATTATAAAAGATGCCTTAGTTAAAAATGTTTTATATCGGAGTTTCAGTGAAGATGCCCCTTATCAGTATTTTTTCTCTGGCATGGAGAATTTAGTTAAAAGAAAATTTTTCAATATTCACAATTCCTCTACTGGCGCTCCCATTACTCTAAATGAACAAATTTTTCCAGAACTTTTAAGAAAGTGCGAAGAAGAATATTCTCAATTAACAATAAGCAGATCTTTTAGCCAAATAAACCTTAGTGCAGCAATAATTGCCAGCATGACAATCTTGGCAAGCTTGGCACTCTTTCATTACAAGTCTTCGCCACTTGCTTTAATTCCACTTGTTCCAGGATCTTTCTTCACACGAGCAGCTTTCAAAACAAAACAAAAAATACCGCGCAATTTATCTCCAGAGGCATTACAAAGATTTTTTGATGAATTCATGGCTAATGGTAAGACACCTGAGTGCAGAAGAATAGCATCTCAATTGAGTGCACAAATGAGTGCACAAATGAGTGCACAACAATTTTTAACAATCATGAATGAAGCATCGCAAAAACAGACCTTGATATACATGTTTGATTATCAAGTTCAAAAATACAGAATTCGTACCTTTTTACGAAGAATTCCTACCAAACGTGGAGAAGAAAAAGTTTTATTTGCACGCCAAGACATTATCGAAGCTTATGAAGATGAAGCCTCAGAACAAATGGAGAGTGGTCCTACGAGCGCCCATCGCTATTATGCAGAGCGAAGTATAAACATTGATGTTATTCGCGCAAAAGAAAACACACGTCGCGCTGCCGAACAAGACGAAACTCAAGCTGCTCCCTCATCTAGGGTTGCTCGTCCTTTAGTAGCAGAAGAACAAGTATTTCAATGGGGTGCAGCTTATTTTACTGTAACCTGTATTCTCCCTTACCATAGTCCCAGTGGTGGTTTGCAATTTATTGCGTTAGCAGAGCGTACACTTAGAACACAAATCGAAGAAGCAGGATATGACGCAAATGATTTATTTGGTGCTTTTAAAAATCAATTTGATCTTGCAGCCGCTGGAGGAACAGGAGGCATGTTTAAAAAATTAGATATCTGTTCAAACCGCCCAGTCAAAATTGCTGATGTAGAAGAAGCTGGACATTTTGAACACCAACTTGCCATTAAAAGAAAAGGACATGGAGGCGAATCTAGAGTTTTCTTTCATACTGTTGAAAATGACGACAGACCTCCACTCTATTTGGGTTGTTGGTTCAGTAAACCAGGATTACATCAAGCTAGCGACAAAAGAAAATTTCAAAGCACTACAAGCACCGTCGAAGTGGATAATCACGATATTAGCAGTGTAGTCTCAATTTAATTTCGCACAAAAGAACGCATCTAACCCTTGCTGGGTCGCGGCTCTGATAGGGGAAAGACGCATATCAGTTCCATCTACGCCCTCATCGCTTTTCTCAGTGGGCAGCATTAGCTCTTTGATATCCGACTTTTCTGAACTGAATTTGCTAAAAGTCTTGACTATTCTGTAATCCGTTGTAGATTAGTCGGCATGAACAGATACCAATGTGACGCAATTCTCCACGATTTGACCAAAAAAATGGTCTTACTTGCGGGCCCCAGGCAGGTAGGTAAGACTTATTTGAGCAAGCAACAAATCGCGCAACATTATACCCATCCCCTCTATCTCAATTACGATCAAATCGAAGATCGCAACATCATGCAGGCGCAGGCCTGGCTTGAAAATACCGACCTGCTTATTTTGGATGAACTCCATAAAATGCCTGAATGGAAAAATTATCTCAAAGGTGTTTATGACACCAAACCTGAGCATTTGCATGTGCTGGTGACAGGCAGTGCGCGGATGGAGATCTTTAGTCAAGTGGGTGATTCATTAGCAGGGCGTTATTTTCTACATCGTTTGCTACCCCTTTCTCCTGCTGAATTACATCAACTTGATAAGTCGATAAATTTAGATCGTCTCATTACTCAGGGAGGATTTCCTGAGCCTTATTTGGCTGAAGCATTGATCGATGCCAACCGCTGGCGTATGCAATATATCAACAGCATGCTCGCCACAGATGTATTTGAGTTTGAAAAAATTCAAAATCTCAAAGCCCTCCAGACTATATTTGAATTGCTCAGAACAAAAATAGGTTCTCCGGTTTCATATCAATCATTAGCAGAAGACGTCGCAGTATCAGCCAGTACAGTAAAAAAATACATCGATGTTTTGGAAGCGCTGTATATTGTGTTTCGCGTGACGCCTTATGCAAACAATATTGCCAGAAGTTTATTGAAAGAACCCAAAATTTATTTTTTTGATAATGGATTAGTGAAAGGCAATGAAGGCGCACAACTAGAAAATTTTGTGGCAGTGTGTTTATTAAAACACGTATATGCGAAAGTAGATTACATGGCGGAAAATTATGTGCTGCAATATTTAAGAACTAAAGATGGAGAAGAAGTAGATTTTGCGTTAGTGAAAGATGATGTCGTTGAAAAAATGATAGAAGTAAAAAATACCAATACGGATATTGCAAAAGCGCTTTATAGCTTTAATAAAAAATATCAGATACCTGCAATTCAGCTTGTGAAAAATCTACGGCAGGAAAGACAAGTCAATGGCATTGAAGTGAGAAAATTAGAAAATTTTTTACTGGAGTTGATGTTGTAGTTAATTGCACCATAAAACTTATCACCATCCACCAAACTTTCGTTCTATATAGCTTGCTTGCTGTGATTTTTATTCCAAATATTTTTCCACATCCAACGCCGCCATACACCCGCTGCCTGCAGACGTAATGGCTTGTCTATACACCGAATCCGCGACATCACCTGCTGCAAAAACACCTGGTACGCTGGTTGCAGTAGCGTTACCTTCTAAACCACTTTTCACGATGATATAGCCATTTTTCATGTCTAACTGATTTATAAATATATCTGTATTCGGTTTGTGGCCAATGGCAATAAACACACCTGTAAGATCTAACTGTGTCGTTTTATGGGTGACGACATCCAATGTGCGTATGCCGCTAACACCTGTGGTATCTCCTAATACTTCTTCTAATACATGATTCCATAAAATAGTGACGTTACCTGTACGTGTCTTTTCGATCAATCGATCAACGAGAATTTTTTCTGCACGAAATTTATCGCGTCGGTGAATTACGGTGACGTGAGCTGCGATGTTAGAAAGATAAAGTGCTTCTTCAACTGCCGTGTTACCACCGCCAATCACAGCTACTTTTTGATTCTTATAGAAAAATCCATCACAAGTTGCGCAGCCAGATACGCCTTTACCTTTGAATGCTTCTTCCGAAGGCAAGCCTAAATATAATGCAGATGCTCCAGTGGCAATAATCAATGCATCTGTGCTGTATTCGTTGTAATCTCCTTTGAGATAGAAGGGTTTCTGTTTTAAATCTACCGATAAAATGTGATCAAATTGAATCTCAGTATTAAAACGTTCCGCGTGTTTTAACATACGTTCCATGAGGGCAGGGCCTTGCAAACCTTCTATGTCTCCCGGCCAATTATCCACTTCAGTTGTGGTCATTAATTGTCCACCTTGTTCCATGCCAGTGATTAATAACGGTTTTAAATTTGCACGTGCTGCGTAAACTGCTGCGCTGTATCCCGCAGGGCCGGAGCCTAAAATAATTAAGCGATGATGTTTGATAGGATTACTCATTGTTTTATTTCCTCTAGATTTGCATTAACAGCACGGCGCTGATCAAACACAAAACAGTTGCCATTAAAATATTCGCCGCCGCATTGTTCAAAATAATTCAAGATGCCGCCTTTTAACTGCCATACTTGTTGAAACCCTTGTGCCTGCAAAATCGCTGCTGCTTTTTCGCATCGAATACCGCCCGTGCAAAAAGTGACAATAGGTTTATTTTTAGCCTCATTCGGTAATGCCGCAATCGCAGCAGGAAAATCCGTAAAGTTTTCAATATTGAAGTGTTTGGCGTTTTCAAATGTGCCTATATCAACTTCATAATTATTGCGTGTATCCAGCACTAACATTTCTTTGTTTTCGGAATACCATTGTTTGAATTCTGCAGGTTCTAGATAAGGTGCTGTCGCTTTTTCAGGTTGTATGTGTGGTTGCTTCATCGAAATAATCTCTGATTTAATACGTACACGTAAACGTTGAAAAGGCAGGTGATCTGACTCGCTACGTTTAAATATTAAATTATTGAAATGGGAGATTTTGGTCAGGTGATGGATGAAAACATTGATTGCATCGTGTGTGCCTGCCAAAAATAAGTTAATGCCTTCCACGCTTAATAAAATAGTGCCTTTGATCTGTAGTGCAGCTGCTTGTTGTTTTAATTCGTTTTGCAGTGCAGGCAAATACTCAGCTGATAAATTGATAAATTTGTAACTTGCAATATTTAGATATGTCATAAGCGCTTTAAATTAAGGTTAAAACTAAATACCCTGCATAAAGAACACCCGTTAGCAACAAGGCGGGTATTGCTAAACCTTGTGAAGAAGCAGCATTGATTCTCAACCAGCTAGCTGCAACCAAAGTAATCACAATACCAATAATCACTTCTTTGTTTGGCTGCCACGGCGTTAAACAAATGCCTAACGCAGGCAGTAGGGTGCCTTGAAACACCATCGCGCCTGTAATATTTCCAACAGCCAATGTGTCTTTACCACGCCTTACCCATAAAATGCTGTTTATTTTTTCAGGTAATTCTGTCGCGATGGGAATAATCAATAAAGATAATAATAAAGCAGAAATTTGTAATGTTGTAGAAATATCTGCAATAGCGGTAATAAAACCTTTAGCACCCAAAATCAATAAAGCAAAAGCGACAATTAATTGAATTGAAATACTAAAAGCATTATTTTTTAATTTGAGTTTGGTGAAGAGTAGGGGATCTTCTGCTTGTATCCCATGACCCGATGCGACCAATTTTTTAGATGCGCGGCAGGTCAATAAAATATAAAACAGATATAAAGCTACAAGCGAAATAGCGATCATCACGCGTAAGCTATATAAATTTTCTGGTATATACATCGCAACGGCAGCAAGTAAAAATGCGACCAGAAAAAAATCTAGATCACGTGTATAACCTTGTTTTTCAGGTCTGATTCTACCTTGTAGACCACGTGATTTGAGCACGGCACAGGTCATTAAAAAAACAGTCAGTGTAGATAACATTAAAGGCGCACCTAAAATAGCGCCTACACCTACTTCATGATTGAGTGCTTCATTTGCCGTACCCCCTAAAATAGCAATGATAGGAATCATTGTTTCTGGCAATGCGGTTGCGACTGCAGCAAATAACGACCCCGTCACACCTTCAGAAATTTTTAGGCGATGCCCTAGATGTTCCAGCGCATTGGTGAGCAAATATGCTGATCCGAGAATCACTAAAAGAGTAAGTACTAGTTGTAGCCAGGTGTAAATCATGGATTGTTTTTATGTAATTGCCCAAGCATTCTCCCTTGGCCGTCATTGCGAGGGGGATGCGTTTTTTGCGTAAACCGCGGCAATCCAGGAAAAACCAAAAACAAAATTCAAAAAATTTTCTTTTGTTTGATTATTTAATGATTTTTTCTGGATTGCTTCGTTAGTCGCAAAAAACGCTCCTTTCTCGCAATGACAGCTAAAGAAAAGAATAGCTGAGCAGTGACGAAATTTCTTAATCAAACATTTTCTTGGTAATTTCCCCATTCATCGCATTTACATCTAATCTCGCTTTTTTGCCTTCTTTATCTAACGCTTTCACTTCATATTTACCTTTATCAGCTTCAACTTTAGAAATACTGGTATAACCCGCGGCTTCGACCTTTTTCACAGCATCAGAAATAGAAATCATCTTAGGCATTGAAGCAGGCTCTACAACTTTGCCTGTTTGTGCGTCAAGGCTAACTTTGACTTCAATCCCTTGTGGATTAATGACCTCAGCTTTATAAACACCATCGTCGAACTTTACTTCTTGAATGGCTACATAACCTGCGGCTTGCAGATTTTGTAACACAGTCGCCATTGATACTGCATTAGCGGGAAGATTGTTAGCCAATACACCAGGTGCAGCTAATGATAATGCGCATCCTGCCAATAAAGAAATTAGAAATTGTTTTTTCATGATAAATCTCCTTGTTTTAAATGAACGAATCGATGAAAATCATCGCGCCAAACTATAACCTATAGCGCACCGCTTCACAATCTGTGCGGTACTTATTCAGCACTAAATATGGAAACACGCATCTTTTGGCTATTTTGGCGGTAAAGCCTTTATTTAAAAATGCTCAAATAGTCATCTATGTTCCGCTTTTTAAAAAAGCCTTTCTCACCAAACTAGCCTAAAATCTGCGCGTTTGTGCCAGTCGTGGTAAAAAGGTGCCGAATAATTACTCTGTGCGTTATATAGCTATCCCCATTAACATAGGAGTCAAATCATGTTTGAAAAACATAACCAACCTTTAGCGTCTTTTTCTACATTTATACTGCGCATCATTACTTATTTCGTTTTGGGTCTTCTCTTGATCTCGATCGCCTTAGGTATTGGCATGCTGGGATATCATGTTTTTGAGGGCTTACCGTGGATAGATGCATTTTTAAATGCTTCAATGATTTTGGCGACCATGGGACCTGTAGATCATCTCATCACGCCAGCTGGAAAAATATTTGCGGGCTTTTACGCATTGTTCAGCGGGCTGATTTTTGTTTTTGTCATTGGTGTTATTTTTTCACCCGTGATACATCGCTTCTTCCATAATTTTCACGTATCCCGCTAATACTTCACCGAGGATTGCTGTATGTATACTGGTATCACACGTGGTTTATTTGAAATCACTGAAGTAGACAAAACCCCCGGCCTTATTATTTATCGCGTCAAATTAAGCGCTGATTTATTGGAGAATTTAAAAATAGGCGCAAGCGTAGCGGTAGATGGCGTTTGTCAAACGGTGGTCTCCATTGAAAATAGCAAAGTGACTTTTAATGCGATACAAGACACATTAGACAGAACCACGTTGTGCGATCTTTATGTAGGTCGAAAAGTGAGTATAGAAAGAAGTTTATGTTATGGCGACGAAGTAGGGGGGCACGAAATTGCAGGTCATGTGATCGGCACAGCTACCATTACCCAAATTACCCCTTCAGAAAATAATTTGGATCTTATGCTTCAATTCTCCAAAGCCTGGATGAAATACATTTTGCCTAAAGGATTTATTGCTGTTGATGGTTCAAGTCTAACTGTAGCTGAAGATATAAATCCTGAAGGTTATTTCAGCTTGCATCTGATTCCTGAAACATTACGCGTGACTAATTTTGGCAATAAGCGGGTAGGTGATTTAGTCAATATTGAATTGGATCATCGAACACAAGCAATTGTGGATACAGTGGAAAGAGTATTGGCTGAGCTGAAATAATCACGATAAATTTTTTATGGAGGCAAATTATGCAAGACACAGAAAGGGAAGCCTCATCGATTCAACCAAATTTAGTCATCTCACCTATGCCGCTATGGGGTGCTTCCTTAGACATCACTACACTTCAAGCAGCATTAGCAGAAGCGATTGCAGCTGCATCAGTTCCAGCTGATTCTTTGCCTTCCGTACAACCCATTCTTCCTATTACTACTTTTCAACCTGCAGCCTTACCTCTATCTTCACAAGAAAGTACTCATCAACCTGAAAATTCATCAGAAGAAGAAGGAGAAGACATTGCTGATCCAGAGGATTTGACCGGTCGCCTCAGGGCGCATTCTGTGGATAATGTTGCTATAAGCGAAGGCAGTCCTTTGTTAATGCAAGAAACACCTGCTGAGCATTTACTCGTTGCTTTAAATATTTCTGAGATTCAATTTCAGGAATATGTTTCTCACCATACGCGTTTAACAGCAGAGGGATTTAAAGAATATCTCAATCAATTGATCCAGGTAGAATCCAGCTGTGGGTCTCTCTTTCGATGGGCAAATCTGGATATCTTTTTTAATAAATTATTGACAGGCGTTATTTTTAAATCCAGTTTAAGACCGCCTCATCAAGAAGCAAATGAAGAGTTGGGAGAACAAACTACTTCGAGTGCTCATTCGGGTTGTCCATGGCTGATTCCCAGAGCTCGAACCCTGCTGTTTCAATCGCGTGGAACGTTACGACGTACGCAGCTGACGGACGGTTTTGTTTCCGGATTCGAGCATGCCATTTTTACTACTACGCAGCTGTCTTTAAGCGTATTTCTTACTTACAGTATTGTTTTGGCTATCACTGAAAAGGCTGATATTGATTTGGGCTTTTTGTGGGATATGCTGAGAAATTATGAAGCTTTAGGCGCTAATAGCTTTGCACGGTTATTAGCGAAAGCACCCCCTATGGTTTTGGAAACTGCTATTCCTAGTTTCATTGCCTTGAGTACGATTGTGGGTGGACTACACGGGTTGTCTTGCAGCACACAATCTTCTGAAGAAAAAGTACAGCGGTTTATTAAAAAATTAGAGAAATTGAAGGTAAATTGGTGCAAAGACCATGTGAGTTTTTTATTGACGTTTCGGTGGGTGTTTCCTTTTTCACTCATTCCTCAATTGTTCTTTGAATCACCATTTGTTGAAGCAGAACAATGGATTTTACAAGAAGGACAGGTTCCTGCTCAGCAACGATTACGACTTTGGTCAGCCATTAAACATTTTGCTCTCAACCGAGATAAGTTTTTGCAACGAGAAGCATTACATCTTATCGGAAATATTACGCATGGCATTTCTACCAAAGATTTTAAAGTTTTACACCAGGTTGGCGTTTCAGAACTGGATGTATTGACCCTTCTTTTAATTAAAGTTGAAGCGATTGCTGTCCTTGAAACGTTAGGTGAACGTTACCATCGTACGCACCAGGCTGGATGCTATGAACGCTATCTTCGTCCCTTGCCGCGTTATATCCATGCTAATTATTTACTCTGGTGGTTAGGACAGCGCAATCATTTATTGCAAAAACCAATACTTTCTCCTCTTGCCAGTGTTTTCTTTTTTGCTTTCAAATCCATGAAATTGGTGTTGAGTGGTTTCTTTATTTATGTGGTGGTTGAGGGCATTTTAGAAGCGATTCGCTGTCCAGATAAAAAAGGTTTTCAATTTGGAAAAGAATTCCCTGTTTGGGCAGATTTACTCACCACAGAGTGTTTTTTAGCGATCTATGGATTATGGCGCTCCTTACCGGGACAAGAGCAGCAATCACTCGATGAGTTAATTGCTTTGTTGCCTCAATTTGATTTTTGGAAACACGATGAGCAAGGGAACAACATAGGGCCGGGACTCACTAAAATTAATTTATCTAGAAAATTTTTAAGTAGTGAAGAAGCTGGACGATTGATCACAGCATTGCAACAACAACCTGGGGTGGATTTAGAAGAAATCATATGTGACGAACGTGACCTAATTGGCTCGCTACCGTTACCACCTTGTAATTTTTGCAATCCTATGTTGGCGTTTACTCAAGCTTTGTTACCATTGCCCCATTTGCGTCACTTAGCTTTGCCCAGCAGCATATGTCGTTCAGGAAATGCCAGCTTTGTGTTCGTTCAGCAATTACAATATTTCACCCAATTACAATTTTTAAACTTGGATGACAATTGGATAGGTCGGAATGACAATCACACCGTGATAGCGTTAGGGCAAAGCCTTGGGCAGTTAACTGCTTTGCAGCAATTGAGGTTGAGAGAGAATCTCATTGGTTATTTAGGTGATGCAGGAACTATCGTGCTGGGACAAAGCATCGCGCAGTTAACCGCTTTGCAAGTACTGGATTTGACAATGAATGGAATTGGTGCAACTGGTGATGCAGGAACTATCGTGCTGGGACAAAGTATTGCTCAGTCAACCGCTTTGCAGGTACTGTTTTTGCAATGGAATCAAATTGGCGCAACTGGGGATGCTGGAACTATAGCGTTGGGACAAGGACTCGCACAGTTGAAGGCCTTGAAGAGGTTGTATTTGAACGTAAATCAAATTGGCGCAACCGGTGATGCAGGCACTGTAGCGCTAGGGCAAGGTATCGCACAGCTGACAGTATTGGAGCAGTTATGGTTGTCTAGCAATTCAATTGGCGCAACGGATGATGCTGGAACAATCGCATTAAGCCAAGGTATTGCACGATTAAGTGCTTTGCAAGAGTTGCATCTGGGTAGTAATCGAATTGGTCTTACAGGGAGTGAAGGACTGATAGCACTTATTTCAGTTTTTAAAACACTGTCAAGTGCTAGATCATTAAGTATCGGCGCAAATTCATTGAGCTTAATTCAATATCAGGAGATTATGCAGAATTACCCTGCTTCAAAAGCCTCAATTCTTGACTTTTTACCTTCTTCAGTTTCAAAAGAGTTACTCACTCTTTATTTGCAGTGGTTGCCAAAAACAACAGAGACTATAGGAATGTTTGGCGGTATTGAGGGAGATGCAGTTGAAGTGTTAGTGAATACTTTTCCTCAATTTAATAACTTAACATCCCTAAGCTTATCGGGAGTAAGCTCAATTGGAAACCGAAACGCTTTGCAAATTTTAGTACGAGGACTGACTTCTCTCACTACCTTACAAACTTTAGTGTTGATGGGCAGTGGACTTGGTTATGAAGACGATAACTGTATTATTTTAGCCCAAAGCCTTAGGCAATTAACTGCTTTGCGGCACTTATCGTTGAATACGAATCAAATTGGGCAAACCGATGATGCTGGAACCATCGCGCTGGGACAAAGCATCACGCAGTTAACCGCTTTGCAGGAACTGGATTTGAGATGGAATAAAATTGGTTCAGTTGCTGATGCTGGAACTGTAGCACTGGGACAAGGCCTCACACAGTTAACAGCTTTGCAAAGGTTGTATCTGGATAATAATCGAATTGGTGCAACCGGTGATGCTGGGACTGTAGCGTTGGGACAAGGTATCGCACAATTGACTGTTTTGCAGGAGTTATATTTGAATAGCAATCAAATTGGTGCAACGGATGATGCTGGAACTGTGGCCCTGGGGCAAGGTATCTCTCAGTCGACTGCTTTGAAGAAGTTGTATTTGGGTTTCAACCAAATTGGTGCAACGGATGATGCTGGAACTGTCGTGCTGGCGCAAGGTATCGCACAATTGACTGTTTTAGGAGACTTGGGTCTGAATAATAATCAAATTGGCCGAATGGGGTCTGCAGGCATCGAGGCCATTGCCAATGCTTTTAAGACATTGCCAACAAATGTACGAGTAGATTTGAGCGGTAATCCAAACGTAACAATCACCCAGGTTGTTCATATTATGGCTGAACAACGCCAACGTGAATTAAGGCAAATTTGCAACGATCAGCGTTGTCATGCCAATGTCGATTTAAGAAGCGCTGCATTTGATATTCCACCCATGACATCCCCAGCAATTCGATTGGCACCTCCCTTACCTTTTATTTATTTGCATGGGTTATTTAACAAACTTCCTCTAGCTGCGTATGAATATCTAGAAACCTCTGTCTTATTACTCAGAACACGTATGGGTACAGTGAAATTAGATATTCCAGAAATTACTGTAGATGAAGAAGGTGAGGTATTTGTCGATACTTTTGAAGAATCTTTTATTGAATTAGCTGAAATAAAAAACCAAACAGCATCTTCTCAACAATATGTAGGTTCTTTCACTGTAACGACACATTCGCCTGAGTTCCCTTGTTTTTATTCGCAGGGTGCTTATACAGTCAATATCATCACTGATGCTAGTGACAATGGCGTCTTACCTCCACATGCATTAATTCCAAAGTGTCAACTCGATCCACCCATGCCTGAAGTTATAAATCCAGGTCTCTGGGAAACTGCTTTGAAGAGTGGATTTTCTGCTGCAAGCTATGGCGCTGTTATGGCTGCTACGCGCGGATATTTAACAGCTAAAGGTTATTCGAAAACAACGTTGGTTTTAGCAAGTGCAGGGGTGAGTGGGAGTTGGTTATATTTGCAAGGATCCTCATTATTGCCTATGACTGTCTCTGCAGTTCTCACTACAGGCTTAACTAAAATGGGTGTTTCTCTCCGTGATGCATCTGTGATGGGTATGGGCTGTTCACTGGCAGTTTCTACTTATCTGCAATCCCCTGTGACGCCTTTAGGCATGGCACATGTAGCAGCATCTGCTGTTGCAGCATGGGGTGCGGGAAGAATGACTCAAGCAGTAGTAGAACCTGCTGCGATACGATTTTTTACTCCTCAGCCACAACAAGACTCATCTCGCAAAAGCTGTTTTGGACAGGTGGGTTTTTTTGTAGGCAGGGATCGTGCTGGTGTATATACAAATTCTTTGCCATGCAAAGGAACATAATCTCTTGTTTCGGAGGAATTTTTTGTAACTGATCTTGCCTCACTTTATCGGACACATAGCTAAGAGAGT
>Ga0206941_10075_pt1 | contig 30333 bp, 17 predicted proteins | sample Alteio_BWOrgHeat_9_FD_153251 | JGI IMG/M metagenome (GOLD analysis project Ga0206941, IMG submission 153251) | Enriched cells from forest soil in Barre Woods Harvard Forest LTER site, Petersham, Massachusetts, United States -... | ecosystem: Environmental > Terrestrial > Soil > Temperate forest >...
GAACTTTGAACTACCACGCGTTGTGGTTCCACGTGGGTATCGAATCGAGAATGGTTGATGTACGAAGAAGGAGTTTCTGGTGGCATCTTGCGAGGTGTGAACGTCCTCAATCCAGGGTCAAATTATTCTAATCCAACGGCAACTGTCACCGGATTCGGATCTGGCGCTTCAGTCCAAGTCTTATATTCTGGAATTACGTCGATCACCATAATAGATGGAGGTGCAGATTATGTTCCCGGTGATGCAACTGTCACTTTTATCGGTGGAGGGGGTTTTGGTGCAACTGCCATTCCAATCGTTTCTCCCAGTTCATCCATCATCGCCTTCACAATCACAAACCCTGGGTCTGGATATACAAGTGCACCAACTATCATCATCAATCAAACTATTGGCACTGGATCAGGATTTATCGGAACCGTCAACATTTCCTTCGGACAAGTCGTCGGTTTCAATGTTTTGAATGGTGGCAGCGGATACGCCGATACCGTCCGTGCTGCAATAACAATAACATCATCAAATGTTCAACTTATTTTCGGATCCCATCGTTTATCCCAAAAGGGAGTCGACCAAAGTGGAAACGTCGATCCATCCCAAGTTCCATACGTCTGCGGAATCCTAATACCTGATCAACCAGAAAATCCTATCCAGTCAGTGTATATTTCAGGAGATGACGAAAATAATGGTATAATTGATGGTTTCAGTATGTTTGGAATTCGAGTTTTTGCTAACACTGACGACATTCAACTCAGAAATATGACAGTTAAAAACGTTGGGAAGCTAGCAGCTATTGGTTATCCAGTTCCTATACGTCCATTTCAAGGTTATGTTCCATCTTTCCAATTATTCCCTTCCGGCAGTACATCAGGATTATTACCGGCGGTTCCATTTACTGTCGGTGGTATTTTCATTGGAGAAGAACGTGGATTTGGTCTTGGACCCATATTCTTCACTGATTTCGATGGAGTCCAAAATCGTGTTGCCGATCTTATCCTACAAAACGTACTCTCCATAAACAATTTCTATACCGCCTTGTCCATAGGAAATACCAGTAACATCGCTGTAGATAAATGCCATTTCGATAATACTTTCTGTGACGATCCCGATTTAACCATAGTCGCAGTAACATTAGGAGGAACTCTTGTCGATATCGATTATCCTCATGCCATTGTGAATTTAACTTTTACTAATTCCACCGTTAATAACACCACACAGACCACAACTGATCCCACTAAAATTTATAATACTCCTTTGTTAGGGGTGTATAGTCCATTGGGCGTTGTATTTGGAAGAGGTACTAATGCAACATTCGAAAACAATCAATTTAATGGCACCAATACCAATTTCTCTGGATTGTTAAACTTCACATCCCTTTTAAGTTTTGGAAACAGTGCTGTCACCAATAGTACATGGATCAATTGCAGCTTCGACAATTGTTCATCTCTTGGATGTACTCAAGGATTTCATATCAGTGGGCACAATTACACGGGAACCGATCAAGTTTCCAACGAAGCTGATATTTTTCCGGCTATCAACTGTAGATTGATTAAATGTTCTTCCAGCAATAATGTATGCAATGGTAATTTGCAACTTCCCCAGCCCGTATTGTATGACGACCTTGCCAATTTTACGGGATCTACATGTGTCGGATTCGCCTCATTTTACGCCAAAAATCTTGTGTTCCAAGATTGTGTTGCCATGAATAATGTTTCCTATTGTTATGCAACTGGAATATGTGATGCAGTTCAAGGATTTTATTTAGGGGGTGGTGGGAGGGTTAACCTTCCTGGTGAATTTGAAAGTATGAACACTGAATTCAAAAATTGTAAGGCTATGCGGGCTAGAGCTGTAAATGGTGGGAATGCATACGGAATCCTACTCCAGAACTATGCGTCTTTCACTTTATACAATTTCGAAACTGTTTCCTTAGATGGTTGTATTTCAGCAGGCAACATTACTCAAGTTCCATCTGGAGACTTTGCCGAATCATTGGGAGCTCAACAGGGGATAGGATGTGGATACGTATGGCAACAAGAGTTAGGAGCCTACACAGGATATCCCGTATCATACACCAATTGTAAAGCACTAAATAATAAAGGTGTAGCAATCCTAGATAACACTGCATCATCGGATGGGTTTTATTATTCGGCAGGTTTTTTGGCCATCAGTATTCCCACATATGTTCAATTTGGTGGGGGTCCGGAACTAGTCCAAGGTCATGTTTACCATAATTGTGAAGCCACTGATAATGTATATGGATTCTTGTTTACTGGTGCTGATCGTATGGTGGTAAGAAATTGTAGATCCGATTTGAATGTTGGCAATGATGGATCGACTGGTGAAGGATTCACTGACCTAGGCATTGACTTGCGCTATGATGGAACTACTGTCGCAGGAAGTACTCTCGATGTCATTAATTTGGATCCCCTAACTGCATCGGCAATAGATGGTGCATATGATGGTTTGTTCTTGCAATTTACTAGTGGTGTAAATAGTGTTGCCAATGTTGCATATGCTTTTCCAATTTTGTCTTATGTTGGATCTCCATTGTTTCAAGCAACTATTGGACCAGGATTCTTTGGCACCATTACTTTAATTGCAGTACCTGCTGCTAATGATCATTTATATATATTGGGGACAAATTTAGGAACACCTGCTTTTCCGTTGAAAAGTACATCATTGTTTCAAGCAAACAATGCATTTGCAAATGGTGCCGGATATACATCAATTGGTGAAAACGGGAATTATAATATATTGTATGACCCTGTAGTAGGTTTTCCATTGGGTTCTGTGCCCACGTTGAGTGGTAGCTTAAGTGTTTCCCCATACTTTCCATCATCGGTTAACTATGTTCCTGTCCACAATATATCGATAACCAATTAAATGGTTATCATGCGAAGCGTAGTTCTCAGAAGCTGTACATCATTAGTATAAATTATACTTGGTTAAATAATTTCTTTTACATATCTCATAGCGATATGTAAAAGAGCTAAACATATGAAACTTTGATATTGCTGTCAGGTTATTTAATCGGGTAATGTTGCGCTAACATGCGAGATCAAAACAATCTCGACGGCGCAAATACGCATGAAAAAAAGAATAAATATGCGGCGAGGAGATTGGATGATAGGGCGATAACTCTTATAAATAATGTTTAGACGCTTTGATACGAAATTTCGTATCAAAGAAAATAATTATTTTCGCCAAACAAAACTCTCGAAAGTTTCATATTTTCAGCCCGCGCGGTGAGTCAAAGATATTTAGCCTTGACCTTTAGTATCTATCATGAAGAAACAAACCTTTTTAGCTAAGAATGCTAAGAAATTCGTCTGCACTGCAGAAACTGATCCTTCTACTGGCAATCCAGGAAAAATGATTTGCACTCCTCTCGTAGAGACTACTTCGCCTTACATTAACAACTCCCAAAACAATCATTCTCAAAACAACAATTACGTTCAGCCACAGAGAGTAAACGTACAAAGTTCATCTTACAAGAATGCAAATCCATCGAAGTCATTGGGAAATCAACAACAGTTAGTACGCTCGTCTGTTCCCAGACCTATCAAAGTAACTAAATCTAAAGGATGTTCTAAACATAAATCCACGCGTAGACCTCAAACGGGAGAAACTATTGTAATTTCTCATTTGCCATACGTTGTTCCACATTCTGGAAATTACAGTCTTTGTTCTAATTTGACTTTTGATGCCACCCGTGTTCCTGGTCAAACGGTAGGAATTACTATTCGAGGGGTTGACAATGTAGTAATTGATGGATTCGGACACTCTATTGATCTTTTAGATAAAGCCGGTACGGGAATCCTTATCGAAGAAGCAGAAAATGTGCAAGTTTTCAATTTGACCATCCAAAATGGGGGCGATCCAGGTCGTGTTTTACCATCAGCTCTCATCCAAGGTGCTAACCAATTTGGTCCCGGATATACCTCTAATATTGCTGGTGATATTCAAATTGGTCAACAAGACAGTCTCACTGACATCAAAGTATATGATGCTATTCATGGGCCCCCATTGGCCAATCCTGATATACAAACAGTATTCAAAGTCATGACTGCACTTGACCCCTACAGCTCCGTTGGTATTGCCCTTCATTCAGTAGAAGGAATCCTAATCAAAAAATGCCGCTTCAGTAATGTCTTCATCGGTATTGCCGGAATCAGTACCGAACTTGATGGCTCTGATACATCAGAAAGTATCATCATCAAAAAATGTACCGGTAACGAATGCGGTTACATGAAAACCGATGATATTTTCACTATTGTTGGAAATACCACTTCAGTAACAACATCCGGATCTATGACAGTAGATATATCCCAAACAGCACTTATGTACAATGGTGTCTTAGGTCTTGGTCCATATGTTGGAACTTTAATCATCGAAGACAATCTTGGCCAAGTTAATGTTGGAAAGGTTACCGCGGGAATTGTGAGTGATTCAAATACCAATGCGAGTACATTTCCTGCAGCTACTACACTTACCATTTCAGTTCCACCTGGTCGTAACATCGCTTCAGGTGCAACACTTCGTTATATCACAAGGCCACAATTTATGAGAGGTGCATTTATTTCATTTGGAGCATCACTCTTTTTGGGTCCTACTGTTGCCAAGCCATGGTATCATGGAAACATTTTTGACGACGATGAAGAATTCCCAGAAATCTTTGAAAACATCGCCATTGAGAATTCTGTGGCCATATCATCAGTAGCTCAAGCAGGTATCTTCTTCAACTATGTGACTGCAGCAGATGTCACTGACTGTAAAATGTACCTTGAATCTGATTCTGATAACCCATTTCAATTTTCAGACGTTACCGCTTGCTATCTCGGTTATTTCAACCATGCTACGACTTTCAAACGTTGTACAGCACAAGGAGGTTATTACAATTACAATTTCCGTTATGGTCACAATGAAGTAGTGGACGATTGTATATCACAATACCACTTCAGTACTGGATTTGGGTTCGACTTTAGTCAATATGGAATTGTCAGAAATTCTATTAGTTCGGAAGGATTGAATCTTCGTCCTCCAGGTAACCTACCATTCAATCTTACCAATTACGGAGTTGAGTCTGCTTTCAACTACATGCAAGTTATTGATGGTAATACATTGACTAACTGGAGAACTATTGGTCGTGGTCAAGTACCAAGTGTTTTTGGACCTGTTGCTCAAACATCAAATTTCACTGACGCACTCGGTATTAATCCAAATGGAAACTCATACACTATCATTCGCAATAACAACATCTATCAGAATTATGCCGGTATCATCAACTTCAATGCAGATCACAGCGTCATCGATAAAAACACTCTCTGGGGAAACAGTCGTGACGTTCAAATTGGAGGATTGACAGAAAATTTCGTTGGTGGAATGGCTATTGCTTCGGTTCCTATAGGTGATGATATTTTAAGAGGTTGTTCCTATACAAGCAATCGATTTTATGCCAATGGACAAGGAGGGGCGACTCATGTCATCGTGCAGAATCCAAATTCAGGATTTTCTATTTTTGGTGGTTTAAGAGTTGGACAAAGTAATGAACTCTTTGATATGGGATGTCCATATTTGATCACTATGCCATTTAATCAATTTAACGCTGCCATTCCAGAATATGCCAATATTCAAGATACACCAACAGTCTATTTAATGGGACCAGGATCGTATCTCGAAGTTGTGCCAAATACTCCTTACCTTCCTTTTCCACCATTTAACATTCCTGGTGGACCATTTTATGATCCAGCATCAGTAGTACGTTTGCAAACTAAAGTCTGGGCCGGTCAACAAACATCTATTCCTATTCTCTCTTACCGTTTGACTAAATTTCAAGTTCCGGTGGGAATAGATTTAGTAGATCTTCTTGCTGTAAATTTAGGAGGCAAATATTTCTTATTGAGTTTAGTAGGAGGATCTCCAGCAGAATTTTACGTTTGGTATAATACTGGAGCCTCTATTAATCCTTCCCTCCCGGGAAAAACCGGAATTCAAGTCAATATTTTGACTACTGATACTATTATTCAAGTAGCATCAAAAACTGCAGCAGCCATTAATACTCAAGCAGTCGGTCAATTAGTCGCAACTACACAAGGAAGCCCCACAAAACAATGGCTGATTACCATTACTCCCGCTACCGATGATAATGTGATAAGTGGCATGGATATTAATACAAGAGCAGTTGTTTTTCATACGCCAGATGTGTTTGCCACTACTATCACTTTACAGACGGTCAATACGGTCTATCCCGTAACGCCGACAAAAACTGTCCAATTGATAACTCATACTTTGAGTCCTCCAGGACAATTAGATGTAATAACAGTAACTCTTACCGGACCAGTAGCACCGTATGCTGTAGGACAAACAGTCCAAATAACCGGAGTGACTCCTTCATTGTATAATATGACTGGAACTATTGATACTATTCCTTCTGCAAATGTTTTTACTATTAGACGTAATCTAGATGCTCCAGCTCCACCATATGTTTCAGGAGGCATTACTCAATACAACGACACTTTCGTCGAGTTTAATTTTCCGGCCTCGTATCCTTCTATTATCGGAGTCTATCAGGTAGAAGTGGAATTTAATATTGCAGGATTGTTACCACCTGCACGTCGCTTCTATCGATCCAACACTAAGCAAATTAACTCTACATTACCTGAAACGGTACTTCAAATCGGCACCTAAACTAAATGACTCTAATAAGCAAAGAAGAAAGAAAAAAAAAAAAAGAAATATAATGAAGCATATGCTTCATTATATATTTACATATGCTTCATTATATTTACAGTTATATAAAGATTCAATATTTACGGCGTAGGAAACTCTTGTTCATAACTGTCCTTGAAATGAGACCAAAATTTTTCCATATAGGGGATCATCTCTTCATATTCTCTGAACTCCCATTCCGACAAATTAGAATTATCATGTTCGCTGTTTTGTCTTTCATGGTTTTGTCTTTTGTGATTTTGTCTTTCATGGTTTTGTCTTCCGGATTTTTCTCCATAAAGCCATTGCGAATATTCTTCTTCTACTCTTGTTCTGAGAGTAACGATCTTCCATAAAATTATCCATTGTTCGAATTTAGCCGCAAAATGTTTATAAACTGGAATTTGATCTGGCCGTAGTTCTTGTATCCCTTCACAAGGAAACAGATGCACCGATCGATCGATAAACATTTTCTCTCGCATGTTAGAGGGATTTTGTTTATAATCGTAATTTCTCTTGCTATCTCTCCAGAAATACAGCCATTTATCTATAGGTTTGACTAGTGCTAAGTCTGATATTTTGCATAGTAGAAACCGACATATTTGAAGATCTGAATGAGGATGATTCAAGATATCATCACTCATATTATCGTAGTATTGGATCAAATGATCCATAGGAACGCAGAAGTTAGTGTAATGAAGATAATCATCGAGATTTCCACGTTTGTATTCTTTGAATTGAAGACAAGAACACTTGTCTAGGGCATAATTTATTTGAACAGGAAGATCCATCTCGTGTAAATCGGTACATTCTTCTTCTCGATGATGACATATTTCAATTGACATTACTCCTTGAAAATTAGATTCTAATTGTTCGTAGAACCATTTTATACGATTAATGTTCCATAAATCACAATCATCCGTAAAAAGAGCATAAACATTGTCATTGTTGAGATTGTCAAAAATTTGAACCCCTCGTTTGAGAGCCACGAATTGATTCAAAGGAGTATCAGTAAAAATCAACATCGGCTCCTCTAGAGAAGTTCCTGCAAACATTATCCTCAACTCTTGATCATTGATGTAATTTTTCTCTACGTGTAATATTGCTACTATTAGAGAGGGAAGAATAGTTTGTTGTCGACAACTATCAAGCATTAACCTTAACTGCTTGACACGATCGAAAGATGAGATATGACTAGCGACAAAGACTATAATATCCTTTCCATTCATTCTTTTAACTTATATCTAACAATATAAAATATTTTCTTTGCTAGATGATAATTTTAATAGATGTTGGTGAAGTTTAAATGAGGAATTCCCTACATCGGACGTGAGAATTTCTCACGTCCGATGGGCGCAAATAATAAATGGAGAGAAATATAGAGGGAAATTAAAACAAGAGGCGGATCATCGTTCGAAATTTCTCGTGGTGTCCTTCTAAGTTATTATCTCGTTTCTAGGATATGGGTAGAAATAACAACACTGTCGTAGCAATCACAATTATTATCATTATTGTGATAATTTTGTTAGTGTTATGGAGTTGCAACGATAGATGTACTAGTAATTGTCGTACGAATGTATGCGATGACGAAAGATTTCTAATCAAAGCCGCAAAAAGTTCTCGGGTCGAAGATTTGAATGGAAATCAGAAACGGCTTCTATGTGAGACTAATTACAAACAACACGATTACTACAAACGGCACGATTACAACAGAGACCATATTTACGATGCTGCTGATATGTGCCGCGAATTTCATCTAACACAGAAGGATTTCGATAGTGGTAGTTATCGCATCAAACACGGTGGAATTTACATCTTAGAAGAGGATATAGAATTTCAACCTATTCCATGTGCCGAAGCTACTCGTACTGATAAACCTTACATTGGATGGTTTGCTATTATCTCTGTCGAAACCTCACAGCCGGTTAAAATCTATCTCAACGGACATTCGCTTAAAGCTTCTCAAGAGTTCATAGATAATCATATCTTCAATGTTTTCGCATGTATCGAACTTGGAAATAGTCCTTTTTCAGGAGATTTATTTTACACTGCTGGAGTAAGTTACATCGGCGACGCCAAACCAATTTCCGCCAATAATACCTCCATTGCTCATGGAACTATCGGAAGAAGTGGACACTGGTGTATTCACGGCAATAATAATTCCAACATCGATCTTTATGATCTTTGCGTGGAAGACTTCGAAGTAGCAGGAATTCAACTCAACGGATGTATCGACAGTTGTTTCAGAAAAATTAAAGTATCCGGTCTGAAGCATGAGATTCATCAGACTGGAACTAGTGTTGCCGCTGTCTCTACTCTCGAATACCTTCGGTCGTTCCAAAATTTAGATTTACCTTCTTCGGTGAAAACTAAGGCCAATTTCTATGCGGATCAATTGCAAGCTTATATGACGGCTAATCCTGATATTTTCCAACCTACAATTCTTCTTCCCACTTCTAATTTCTATGGAATCTTCTTCAGCAGCGGACAAGCAAGAGCTGTTCCTTTTCCTATTACTAATCAGGGATGTATAGATGCGGCTGTCTTATCTAACGGTAGAACCAATAGCGGTTTGAACCTGGAAGATATTGTTATCGAAGATTTGAAGAATAATCCTATAGAGGTTATTCTAATCCAAGGAATAACTGATGGAAAAGTAATGTATAACACGCAGTTTCTAGGAATGCCAGTCTTTGGTTCACCTTCCTGGTACGATGCATTCGACTCTAATGGTAATTTCAATCCTAATCCCCTGTTGCAAGCACAAGTATATGCGGTTCAAATTCATGTTCAATATATTTTGCCGGTCGTAGCAGGACAATTATCGATTAATTTTCCTGTATTTGCTAGTGCGGTGCTGAATCCTAATCCGAACTCTGCTTCAATCAAATTTTTCGCTAGTTCGGCACCAAAATTTGGACAAATTTTAGACGATGTTTCCAATATAGGTCTATTTGGATTAAGACTAGACTGTACCATCGATTCTACTATTAAGAACATGGAAGCCAGGAACTTAGAAAATATAGGTGCCAAGGGAATAGAATTAAGCCAAATACCGGGAGGACAAAACTATCCCGGATATATTCAAACTCGTTATACAGGCAATGATATTTGGGGTTACGAATTAGGAAATTGCCGAAACGTAGTGATAAGTAAAGCACACTCGAATGATATTAAGACTATTAACGGGGATTCTTTTGGATTAGATTTAATTAACGTTAATTATGGTATTATAGTTGAAGATTCCAAAAGCACGAATGTAGTAGGGTTATTAGACAGTCAAAATTCGATAGTTAATGTTTCATCGGAGGGATATGGATTTAGAGCTATGAATTCGCAGTACTGCGAATTTAATCGCTGTTCAGCATTTAATGTTGAAACTCCACGTGATTCTTTCGGATTCGCATCAGAAGAATCGGATAATGTTATATATGATCACGTAAAAGTAGATACAGTAATTGCTGTAGCAATTGATCAGCCAAAATTGGCTGTAGGAATTCATATCGAACAAAGTTTCAATAATGACATCATCAAACCGTGTATTACAAACGTAGAGACTCCTATCCTGCGTGATTAATGCACGTGATTGGGTTTGAAAATTTTAAAAATAAAAATTTCGTTTCGAAAATTAAGAAACGAAATCTCTTCGCGGATGTCTGAGTCTATTCGCCCTGTTACACCTACCATCATTTTACCATCGGTGCGAAATCCACCACAAGCATCTTCGGGCCCAGCCAACAGCGATGTTACTGCTCTAGTAGCAAAAATTGCTATCAAGGCCATTAGAAAAAGTGTGGTCCGAGTCAGTCCTCCTAAAGAAACAGAAAAGAATAATCATGTAGAAAAACGAGCACGAGATGAGGAAAAAGAAAGCGAAAGGGAGCGATTAATTCAATCCAATGAAAAGCAAGAGAAAGCCAAGAAACAACAGAAAAAGGATGATAAATTAATTGATTTGAAGTATCATGCGTCGCTACGAGGTGCTATTGCAACAATTTCACCGAAAGCTGTGCTTCCAATGCCAAATGTTTCCTCTTTATCTGTTTCTTCTTCGTCTGCTTCTTTACCTGTAAATAAACGTCGATCAGAGATCGATCCCGGATATGCATCTCCTACTGGATATATGAGTCCCGAAGAACATTCCTTGTTTTATCCCAATAAACACACGAAGGAAAACCGTTTCGTGGGTGAAATGTCGAAAGACGAAATTGCTAATTCTCGTCTAGTTTACGATCTCATCGTGAACTGTCCTGATCAGGAAGCTTTAATTATTCGACTTCTGAATAATCCCATTCGAGAGGCATTGAGGAAACTTTACATTAAGGAATCGAATCCCGATTCTAACAAATCGGAAGATAATAAACCCAAGCAGCGCGTTATGAAACGTAAAACTATGTATCTAAATCTTGGATTTGGAGAACAGGTTCCTACTGCTAATGTATCAGATTTTGAAGTTTTAGGATTGTCACAGCGTTATACGTTTCGAGCTAAAGCCGATCGAAAATGCGACAATGATTTATGGATTGCAGTCATCGACAAAGAGTACAATAGCAATGATGAATCGGAATGGCTGACTCGGTTTACGATCACTAAGACTCGAGATGCAGAGTCATGGAATAAAGGTTCTCCTGGAAAATCCGCTCCTGAGATGGCTCGCGATGAGAAGACTAAACAAATGGAGGAAGAAGGTTTCAAGATCAATCTTGAGAGTTCGGAAGAGAAACATCAGGTGGAAAAGGAGTCTCAATCGGAAAAAGAGCCACATCGCAAATTTGTTAAGGATCATCAGGAGAAAAATCGAGTCAAGGAAGTACAAGATAAAGTTAAGACGCTTCGAGACGAAGTGAAGATTGTACGACGAGCCGCCAACACAAAAGAATCAAATGGAAAGGACCCGGAGGAAAAAGGTACATCTACTATGATTGATTTAGTTACAGATTCTTCATCTGATGTCGCATCATCTGCGGAAGGAAATGTTTTAGATGTAGTTGAAGACGTTCCCGATGTTTCTACTCCTTCCATTGTTACGAAAACCGACGTGGAGCGAGAAGCAGTACTTATCGCGATTAAAAGCGGATCTAGTGATTCTTTACGTGAAGAGTTAGCTGCACGATGGCTACCGATTTACAAGGCCGAATGTGAAGCTCGCTTCATGACGCATATTGATTTGTTAACTTCCATGGTTGGAAAATTTCGAGAACAAGAGAAGGAACATCAAATTAAAGACAAAAACCAACAAGAAAAAGATAGGCTACAACAAGAAAAAGATAGGGTACAACAAGAAAAGGAACTCCAATGGGAAGAAAAAGATAAACGTTGGCAGGATCAAATACTAGCTTTGGAAACTGACAAACATCTACTCGAGAAATGCTTAATCGAAGAAAAAGGACATCGAGATGCTTCTGATAAACGATACGTTCATAATTCGCAAACTCTATCCGATCTTGAAAAGCAATATCAAGATGTGGAAGAAGCTCGTCGAGTGATGCAACAAAAACTTGACGTTTACGAGAACAAGTTATCAAATGTTGACAAAAACGAAGAGAAATTGAAAGCCATGTTAGAGTTTCAAAAGGATCAATTGAAAGCTTTGCATAATGAAAGGAATCGTGAGAAGGGAAAATGGGAAAAAATCGTCGAGCAACATGTTTCCCGTATCGAAAAGCTGAAAGCAGAGTTGAGCCAGATTAAACAGGAAGCTAAGGAGAAAGCTGAATCGGATCAACGCGTAAATATTGTTTTAGACCAAATTCAACAACGCGAAATCGAGAATCCTTTGTTGAAGGAAGTTAAAGCGAATGGAGAAGTATCACAATTTGAAAAGAATCAAATTGTTGATGACGTGAATTCACTCATTAAGTTTACTATCTAAAGATTTAACTGTCATTCGGAAGTAAAAATCATAGAGTAAGCGTTGTACATACTGTAATAATTTTAAAAAACGCGTTTTATGGCACTGGAAAATACAGTGCCATATCATAAAAGCTAACATATAATCGGGCGAGGATAAACAAGAATCAACTCCATGAACAATTGATATATTTTAAACAAGAATGAAACACGTGCCAAGATTATCAATCAGTGACGTCTATGTAGCTAATAATCTTTTAGACAATCAACAGAATAACCAGTCCAATATTCAAACAAACAATCAAACAAACAATCAAACATCTAATACGAGCGAAAGTGATGTAACCCGCAAAACCTCGGCTAAGACTTCCTTCAGAACTGAGAACCTGAAACAAGAAACAAAGAAGGAGGATAAAATAGGAAGAAGACGGTTATCGGAGACTATTATCGACGATGGAATCTTCTTGCCTATTATCAACGAATACGCTAACAATCAAATCAATGATAGTAGTTCTAATATTAATAACAATGGTTATGTTAGACGAGATAACACGATTGTTGATCCTCAAACTTATAGAGTGGAACATGCGGTAATAATGGCGAAGATTTTAGCCGAAAGCTATCATGAATTGGGTATTACTTCGTGGGAAATTATCTACGTCAAAGCCGACAAAACTAAGAATGCGAAAATGTGTGACGGTACTAAAGCCAATCCTTATAACAGTCTTCTTTATGCTTGTATTCATCCCAATTGGAAGATTATGTATGTTATGTATTCTGACGAACCTCTAGATAATGGTATAACTGTATCATCAAACAATAATTATAGCGATAGTAGGAATAAAAATAATAATGGAAAAATTGATGGCGACGACTGTAAATATATAATAGGAGTGGCAGATGATGGAACTTCCGGAATCAATTTTTCTTGCCCGCAACCGATAATTTCCAATCTGTCCGATAAAATTCAAGGCGAAGTTAATCCCAGCATGATCAAATCTGCTTCCACCAAAATTGTATCTTACGGTAGCGGATTATTCGTCAAAAATGGAAGTATTTGCGTGCAAAATATTCATTTCAAGAATACCATAGGAGCGGCAATCGAATATAGTAATGCTAATCATGTTACTCTATGTAACATCAAAATTGAAAACGCCAACATGGGAAAATTAGCCTATCCGATACCTTATATTTTCAATCCCACTCTAAGAAATCATTCCAACAGCAATACTAATAATGATAACAATACAAATAATAACTTAACGGTGGGAGAAAATGCGAACTTGATAAGATTGCAAGAAAAGTACATTGGTGTAGGAGCTCTTAACTCTATCAGTGTTAATCACGGAGTCACTACTTTTACTGATGTTACTATCGATGGAGAATATCAAATAGATTGCTTGGTGGACATTATTTGTTGTGGTGCCAATCGCAATTTATTAATTGTTGATTGTAATTTTGAAAGAGGATTATGTGATTTTACACTTGATGGCAGTGCAACCAAGTCTGAAATAGAAATTATAGCCTCCAATTTTTTTGATATGATTCATTTGAACGTTCTTAATAGCGCCTATGGTAAAATTAAATTCGACAAATGCAAGTTCAATTCAAGCAATAGTGATGTAAATAGTAATAGTGATGTAAACTATGTATATAATATTGCTCGAAGTGGGGTAAGCATCTTAGTAGATACATTGTTTGTAAACGATAGTACCTTCTCCTCGGGATTGGAAGTTTCGTTATTCAACAACGAATTCATTACTAAAACTGTCGACGAGAATAGAAAAGATAAGGGATCAAACATCAGTATCAACAGTGAAACCTATCTTACATTTACATCTGTATCTACCATCAATAATAATTCTGCTTTGCATTTGATCGCGAACAAAAACTCTTTCAAATGTAATTCTTCTTTGTATAATACTACTATTCAAAACATAGTTCAAAGTGTTGATTCTGGTAATTCCAACACTAATCTTTCTTTCACTAATAACAATGTGAGCTCATGTACGGGATATTTCTTGAAACTATCCTCTACTAACTTCAATTCAACTGTTAGCGCTAACACAAGAAAAGATTATCAAAAGAATTGTGAAGTAGCAATCGAGAACAACACTATCGAATCATTCGGAGTAATTTATATTGTCTCTGATCACTGGTGGAATAATATCAATGTAGTGTTAAGCGATAACAATTTAACGTCGTACGCGGCTAAAGACAACGAATTTTTGTACGAAAAGCTGAGGATAATAGGTAGCCGTCTTCTGCAATCATTAGATATTGTAAATAACAATAACAGCAACAACATCAATAATCGTATTCAAACAGAAGATAAACAAATAAAGAAAGAATATGATCCTAATGATGTAAGTGAACTCACGGACGATGATGAGGATTTAAACTCAACGCTTAATAAACGAGAAGTTATGTTGAATCGAAACACTATAAGTAACTTCACTTATTATTTGTTGGATACAGTACATCCTAAAAGTATCTTTCTCGACACTGATAGTAAAGATTCCAACAATATTACTACTATAAATGATATCTTGTTTACGGAGAAATACGGTACTGATCTCGATTATTCTTTCGATGAGAATCAGTTTAGTAATTCATTGATTGTGGGATTCGATCCTGCTAAAGATAACGTAGTTAATTGTGGTACTGGAAAACTTATCATAACAAACGTTAATAATATTTCCAATAATGTTAACTCTATGATATCTAATACTAGTCCTTCTTCATCGTCTAAGAATCTCTTAGCAGGAAATATGTTAAGAGTATCTGATACTGCCATAACAAGATTAAATTCTCCTCGATTGAGTTCCGGTCCTAATTCTCCTCGCATAAATTCACCCCGATTTGATTCTAATCGGATAAACTCTCCTCGGATGAAATTGAGCAAATCTAATGATCCTAGCCCAAGAACAAGTGATGCGTCGATGACAACAATAACGGCATCTCCGAGGAGCTCGTCCAATGATTCATCTCCACGACATCCTCAAACTATTAATCCTCAACCTGATAGCTCGAAAACTAATTCCCATAATACTTCCCCTGTTAATTTGTCACAAAGTAACAATATCTTTAGTCCCCGCAACATTCTCAAGCTATTCTATCGTCCAAGAGATACTAGTCACATATTTGACAATCTTTAATATATTAATTTAACGTCAAAATTGTACAACGTTAAATGTTCCTTCTAGATGATGGACCTTTAATCAATGTTTAACGATCTCGGATAAGGCCTATTCAAATACCATATTTCATATCTTACTAAAACTACAACCATTCCTATTGCTAATATTATTAATCCTACTGCTATTAAAACATACATTAACTCTGGAGCTAACTCAAATATAATACAGGTTTTACAATTGTCTTGATCGGCATAATCAGTAAGATACCAGCAAGTTGTATTTGCTCCCAGAGGATAATTTTGACTATAATTTCCTATGAGATCGTTACGCGACAAATGTGGATTCTGATATACTTGATGCGTATTCCAAATTCTAGTGGTATTAATATCTCGTACTTGAACGTAACCACTGTAACAAACTACACTACAGGTTTTAGTGACGCATCGAGTTTCCCGTCTATTATCTAAGTTTGTTTCAGGATCGGATTCGAAATTTATCATATCGAATCCAGCGAAGATATTTCTTGATTGCATATTATCGCTTGTTGTTTTAGCGTTATCAATAAACTGATCATTCTTCTGAGTACAACATTGATAGTAACAAACATGCTCAATAAGAATATAATCCAGGTTAATACAAAGACTTTGAGTATAACTGCGATTGTAAAGCATATTGCGAAAAAATCCTGCGCCGAATACTACTACCGCACTTAGCGTCAACAGAATAATACTCAATAATATCAGTTTCTTGGGTCTATTCCATATCATCCTTATCAATCTAACACCAATTGAATTATTATCGTCGATAGATTCAAACTACTGATCATTAATGTTTTATTTAGATCGCGACGGTTTAAATAATTTCTTCAGTGTAAAACAAAACCGAAAACCCAATCATGACTGACGATAGAAATGAAATCAAGGAGAAAAGGAGAGCAATATTACGCGTCCTAGAGAAACTGGAGCGAAATATTCAAGCTACAATTGATAATCGAGTGAATAATGATATAAATAGCAATATAGAATTGTTTAACTTAGAAATTAAGATGATAATATTGACCACATTTCTCTCTCATTTAAACTCCATTCTCAAAGACGATGATTATCTTAATAAGCTTAAGATGCGTGGATTGAAACTAGAGATTAATTCTAAAGTGTTGGATGAGATGGATCTCGAGGATAGATTATCGATTGTTTGTCTTACCGCAGGAGAATGCGGCATTTAACCCGATGTGGCTCGCTTTCGAGTAATTTTTGCATCCTCTTGTTACATGTGGGGCCTAGACGGCCCCTAACATTCAAACATTACGAGACACTTCAGTAATAGTGACCTGCGGTCACTAGAATAATTCTCACGCTCGCCATAATATGAATTTACATCGTTCATTCGATGTAAATTTTGATATATAAATAGTTACTTGGGGGTGTCGGCGAATTCTATAGTAACCCCTTCGGAACTTTCGTCAATAGATATCAAATCATTATCAGGAGACAATACATAGGTACTCATTCCTAAATTAGTTATAGTCATCTCTTGGTTAGTATTTTCTGTCGTGATATGATTTTGAGTGTCGTCGATTAACTCGTCCGTATAATGCTTCTTAGTTAAGCTTCCGCTTTCGGTTTTTACTACCGTAACCGTAGGTCTACTATTTTTCCTTTCCATATTTTTCTTTTCCACAGGCTGAGAATTAGATATCGGTCCCGTTATATATTGGTTATCTTTATTGCTGGTATTGTTGGTGATGTCTATAGAAGCATTGGACACAGCTCGATACGCATTAGTAGATACAAACTTATATCGTTTGGTTACGATATTATGATTAGGAATACTATTGGTAGGTAACAAAGTTGACGTTCCTCCATAATATCTATTACTACGCCTACTATAAATAATCGCATTTATTATGAATATTATCAAGCATACTCCTAGACCGCATATAATAACGATCACAATTACTAAATTATCCCATAATAAATCTTGATGTAGATAGCCCACAACCATACTTATCGCTAACAAGCTCAAAGTAAATATAGCACCTATAACCATGGCCCATTTCAATCTCGTTGTAGTCCTCTCATTATTCTCACATCTACACATGTTTATACTATGGTGGGTTCTTTTATCTCCGTCTTAAAAATGTTTATATAAGAGTTATTTCAATTAACCTAAAAGTTTTAAAAATCACCCTGTAATAGGGATTAATTATAAACACGTGATAAATATGGTTAGTACGGCCTATGCTTCCTATTACGCTTTTACTTTCATCGATTGGTTAGGAGGATTTACCGGCATGTGGTTTGTGATTTACTTTTGCGGTAATTCTCTCATCAAAGAATCTTATAGTAAATCTATTAGAGCATCTGAGAAAGAACCTTCCCTCTCTACGAAACGCTACTTGATAAAGCCATACATTATTGCGTGGAATATATACACGCGAGTAGTCTCATCTATTCATGCTCTGGTTGTTACTTACTATTGTTTCTACATCATCTTCAACTACTACGGTTATTATTACAATAGCGATAGCGGTCAAAGAAGTAATGGATTAGCATATGTAAAATTTTTGTGGAGGTTTGATAACTATACTCTGGAACCGATTGCTGGTCTCTATCATTTTCGTGTCATGTCTTGTTTCTCCGGAAGTTATTTGCTGGTAGATGCGATTTTTATGCTCTTGGAACAAACAGAGAAAAATATGCTCCCCAGTGTTTTACATCATGCAGTAGGAAGTATAGGCATGTTAGGATTTTCTCTTACAGGACTATTGCCTTACAATGGAATTTATTGTATGTTAACCGAAATAACTACCATTCCTTTGAATATAACTTGGATTTTCGCTAAGTTGAAGCCAGAAGGCGCGCCGTGGAAAGCACTAGGACTATTCATTTACATCTTTTTAGGGGCCATTACATGGTTACTATTCTTCGTATTTCGAGTAGTAGGAGCATTTTGGATTATGGGCTCCCTGATGCGGGATTTTAATTTGATCTTGACTTTTCATTGGATACCAGCAATTATTTGCCTCATCGCCAACCCTATAATTTGCGTATTAAATCTAATGTGGTTCCTCAAGCTGACCCAATTAATCTTGACCCACGATCGATAGATTATTGATACTATTATAACTTCTGAACTTAGGTGAAGTTATAATCAAGAATCTCATCGGTAGCAAACAACGATTTCATCACATCTATGCATTTAAATTGATTTTACCGCATTATGGATTGTTGGAGGATAGATCTCGATCTTAGTGACCTGAAAATTATACTTCGCCCCGCAAGAAGTCTCACCTTAAAAATCGTCGGATGAATTTGATGTGAAAAAGATTTCACACTTTTTGTCCGGAGAATGATCGTTTTCTATTGTCACGCCATAAAACGTTCTCAAAAGACGCTCATGGATTCTGTCGACGATAAATATTTTACGTGATTTAATTCTGCTATCTCTTGATCTTGAATCGTTATTCGTACTTTGAAATGTATATGATTAAAGATAAGAAAATAATGACCCTCACAAGAAGTCTCACTTCAAAAACTTTCCACAAAAAGTATTTGACATAAAATGTGTCGTGAACGCGTGATTTCTACCGTTGCACCTTAAATACTTTTGAGATTTAGAAATGGATCCTGTGGAGGTTAAAATTTCGCTCGCGGGTATTGAAAATAGTAGAGAAGATTTATCCCGTGCCCAGTAGCGACGCGAAACGCATCTCGCACAAATAAAACTTCGGATTCAATTTAAAAAATAACCGTCCACCTGCTATAATTATGGACAATGTTTTGTCTCTTCGAGAGAATACGGCTCTTTTTTTAGTGACTTCACCTAAAGACTCTTATGTTGAAAATGTTTTCTTCGATCGTATAGACCGAGCAATTCTTTGGGCATTAGCAACACGAGTAGAATTACTTCCTATACCCATCGGAGCAGCAGAAGGAAAACTCAGCCTCTATGAAAATAGAATTCAAGGAACTATTACTCCGGAATTCTTGTTTCCTGATCCCTCTTCTTATGTTATTTCCACTTTTGAAACTACTCAACCATTAACCTACCATACTAAGGAACTAACAGAAGCTCAATTTAATGACGAGAGAATTATTGCTCGTCAGGAGAATTCTATTTTTACTGTTAGTAGACTATCACCATTCTATCCTGATAATTTTATTCAAGGCAATCCTGATACTCAAGAAATCGATTACGATAAAACTTATAATATGATGCTATTGTCGGCCATAAAACTACAGAAGATCAAAACCGAAGTCGGAAATGCAGTAGGATTAGACGACCAATTGAAAGAACAAGAATTGACTCGCGTGTACGGAGAACCAATTCAAATTAAAGTCTTCCGATTTTCCGATCCCAGCGTAGTACAACAAGTAGAAACAGATTTAGTAAATTGGGAGTTAGCATGGTTAGAATTTCTCCGCGTACGGGCTCTAATGCGCGATTTTTACCATATTCTTCAAAAGGATCAAATTTATACTTTTACTGTTACCGACGCCATGCTTTTCAATGAAAGCGGAAAAAATGATAGCATGGAAAGTAGCAATGAAGAAGCTGTCGGTGAAATTGAAGAAGCCGTTCCTTTGCCTGAGGAGGAAGAATATGGCATGTGCAGTGACAATCTCATCGGTTTCAAAAACGCTCCTGATAGTAGAGGCCATCAAACTTCATGTTTCATGGATTCCACTTTAATTGCCATGTTCGCTCTCAAATTTAATCCCTTCACTACTAATCTATTAGAGAATGATCTGGTGTTAGATGTTAATAATCAAGGGTATAATAGTGTTTGTAGCGATAATCCGGCAACTGATATTGAACTGCGAAGACAAGTACAAGAAGCCTTGCGCTTGGATATAACAAGAATAACCGGAGGAGAAGTATTTGCATGTTCTATGTTGAGAAATTTATTAGGGAAGAAATGTGCAGGAACTGGAGGAGAAGATTTATCATTCGGACCCCACGATCCCTCGGAACTCTACAGCCGCTTAATGAACGTCCTCAATTATAAACCGATACAGTACAGAGAACAAAGATTCATTAGCGATAATGTAGAAAAAGATGAAAAGGGAGAAATATTAGCTGTAGATGAGCAACTGTCGTTTAGTATGGTTCATAATGATAATATGTTACCTCCTTTAGTAGCCGGAGATACATCATTAACCCGTATTTCTTATCCTCAGTCTTGGAATAGAGGCTATGCCATGTTCGAAAATTCTCGAGGCGTAAACCAGCATAGTAAAAATACGGTAGAGGTGACCAAGGCTGATGTAATCGTGGTGCATTTAGATCGTCGTTCACATGGCTTTGGAGTAGAAGTTCAATTAGGAGGAAATGAAGTTAATCCTTTGGCTCTTACCGATCGCAATCCTACAGCACCTACTAAATTATTGTCCTTACAAGAATTGATGCACTCGTTAAATGTTCCTGCAGCGGAGGCTCTTTCAACTCCTACTCTTCTTTCTTCACCTGAAAAAGAATTAAGTCCCTTGGCTCGTACTACATCTCTTATTTCTCCTACTCGTGAACGTCGAACTGCAATGAAAGATATCTTCGGTTATACTCCACCATTGCTGACTCTGGTTCCTCCTGCGTCTAACAGTATTCAATCTTCTGACGTTTCAGAGTCAATGGAAGACGATACGGAAGTGGATAGACTTTTAGCAGAATTTGATTCTATCGGCACTGACAGTAATGCAAATAATGACAGTAATGCAAATAATGACAGTAATGATATAGTTTCTAATTATGTACCGCCGACGTTTCCTCTGCTTCCTCTTAAGACGGGACCAATCAATCCAGCTCGTAATTTCGCTTTTTCTAATACTGCTCTGCCTAATTTTCCCCCTTCTTCTAATTTTAATCCATTGGGCTCTGCTTTTGTCCCTCTTACTAATACCAATCCTCTATTCGATGCTAGTCGTGTCTCTGTTTTTGATAGATCTTTGATGTCTGATGCTGCTACGCAAGTTAACAGTCGTTCTATTGAAGTAGATAGAACCATAGAAGCAGCAGGAAATATTTTTACTTTGAGAGCAGTAGTTTATGCTCCTGTAGATGGTCATTTCGCTACGCTGTTGAACTGCGGAATTGTGGGAGAAGGATCATGGTTTAGATATAATGATCTCGATGTGAATAACGTCATCGCTAGAAATAGAATAAGTGATGAAGAAGCCGACCGTCTAATCCGAACCCGTGCCATCCTCTTCTTCTACCTTTGAGACAGAAGAGTTCGCTTACTTAAATTTATGAGTTCTCTTGTTATATGTCGGGCCTAGACGGCCCGACACATTTTAACATTACGAGACGCATAAATTTAATCGCTCACAGCTCGGCCTAGACGGCCTCGCGACTGTAAAATGATATACAAAATATTTAACGTCAATCGCAGGACGTTAAATCGGAAACAGATTGGACAAATTTAACGTCCTGCGATTGACGTTAAATATTTTGAAATTGATATTATTACAGGAGGCGAAGCCGACTCCCGAGCGAAGCGAGGTGGCGAGCGAAGCGAGGTGGCGAGCGTGAGAATTTTTATGAGACATAGTTTTAACGTATCACGGCCCGCCAGGGCCGATACTAAAACGAGGACATAAAAATTACTCGAAAGCGCTGCCCAATTTAAAGAGGATGCCGGCAATGCCTTTGATTCGGTGGCGGCGAATTTCGAACAATGTTGGTTGAGGAATTACTTCGCTGGTATTGACTTTATTACTGATGAATTCGATGTCATCGAGGCGCTTTATCCTTCGTGTTTTCCCTTTCAATTTTTGAGTCATACTTTCGAAATTAATCTGATAGGAATGAGCACCTATTATGATATCGCATTTGTTCTTTATTTCTACTTCATTCGATGTTAGAGCCGTATTATTAGTTGAATTATCGTCTTCTTCTTCAGTACTATTCTCCAGTTTCGCGTTTTCTTGCTCCGCTGCTTCCACTACGCTTTTCCTATATTCACCGTAATATTCCTCTATCTCTTGAGAGGATTTCATATCGTACATCCACCAACCTCCTCCCAAGGATTCGTACAGCCAACAGACCATAGTGTTTTTGCTATTAGTTGTATTTTCAATATTGTTGTTATTACTATTATTATTAAAGGTAATTTTTGTCTTTAAATGTTGGTTATGGATGAGATCAGGATCGATTGGAGCACGACATAAAGGACAAGTATCTTGTTCATCTTCATTTCGATATGGATCTTGATTGTTAAATTGTACGGTTCCTTTGATACACAAGAAACAAAATTTGTGATTACATGTTAGTATAATAGGAAGATTAACGTTGTCTAAACAGATACCACATTTGTCACCGTTATCGTTCATAGCGGATTGAATATAAATAAGTAAGTGGAGAAAAGTTTAAATGGATGTTTTGAGGAGATAGATTTAAGAAAATGAAAATTTTGCTTTCACCGGTCGAAACTAAAATTTTATTTGTTAGAAGATCGCGAGTGACGAATTCGTGTTTACTACTGATCCTCTGTCTTAAATCACAGTTCAACTATTAGTTGAACTTTAAATTGAACTTTAATCATCGTCAGTAAGGCGACCGAGACGAGCGTAAGGGTCCGCAGGAACCTGGAGTTCTCGCGCCGGGAGCCTCAACAAACAACATGAAACACGTTATTGATCCTAATTCGGCGCATCGAGACGGAACCATATACGGAGACTATGATTGCACTCTGAATCAAACCGATCTCTCCGTTAACGCTAACAAATTCTACATCATGCAAGTCATCCAGTATAAGAAAAATAATGGAAGTATGACAAATGATGGATGTACGTTGTTAATTAGATACGGACGAGTAGGAGAACGAGGCCGTTTAGATGAAAGCGAGATGTCACCCAATGAAGCTGCTGATAAATTCGTTAAACAATTTAAAGCTAAAACTGGAAACAATTGGGCCGATAGAGCTAATTTTGTTTCTAAGAAGGGAAAATATACTCTATGTGAGATGGATTACAGCAACGTCACAACAAGTAATCTACCTCCAACAAACATTACAGGTACGAATAGTAACAATGTTGCTCCTGTGGTAATACCCGAAGCTGTATGTTGTCTGAAACCACGAGTGCAAGAATTCCTGCGACTGATAGGTGACATAAAAGAAATGCAGAACGCTATGGTAGAGTTGGAACTAGATGCTAACAAACTCCCTCTGGGAAAAATTAGTCAGAACCAAATCAATCGCGGCTACGCTATCCTCAACCAAATCATACTTCAACTTAAAAATAGTGGAACTGGTGATGTGCGAATGATACTTATGGATCTGTCATCTCAATATTATACTTTGATTCCTCATGCTTGGGGTCGTGGAAGTAGTCCTCCTCTCATCGACACTCCAGAAAGAATCTCCAAATACATCGAGATTTTAGACGAGTTAAGTAATCTCCAAGTGGCAGCAACGGTAGTCCAACCCGGAAACGACACCAGGAATCTATTGGCGGCTAATTTGTTGAACGCGGATGGATCACGCATTCATCCTCTAGACACTATCTACAAGGAAATCAACGCCAAAATTAGAGGAGTCAAGAAGAATAGTGCCGTTTGGAATACCATTCAACAGTATATTACTAATACTCACGGTAGCACCCATAACAACTACGCTGTTGATCTTCTCGAGATCTATAAGGTAGGAAGACAAGGAGAAAGCGACAACTATCAGAAGTGTCTCGCTAAAATAACATCAAATAATGGGAATGAAGTAGTTGTTAATAGGCAATTACTGTGGCATGGAACTCGTTTAACCAACTACATCAGTATCCTTAAGAATGGATTGTTGTTACGTCCTGATGTTATTCCTGGAACCTATATCACAGGAAAAATGTTCGGCTATGGTATCTACGCGGCTAATAGCTTTAGCAAAAGTTTTAACTATACCGGCGCTGATAAGAAAAATCCTGTCGCCTGTCTGTTACTAGGAGAATTTGCTCTAGGTAACTGCTTGAAGAAAGTTAGTGCTGATTCCGGCCTAACAGGAGATATTGTAAATAAACAAGGATGTCATTCTACTTGGGGTCAGGGACAATATACTCCTTCGTCCTATTCGATGATGAAAGACGGAGTGTTGGTACCCACAGGAAAATTGGAGAAATCTAATATAAGCGGAGCAAACTTATTATATGACGAGTTTATTGTTTACGATCAAAACCAGTTCAATATTAAATACGTCGTCTTAGTCAAGGCTCGATGGTGAGCTCGCTTCCGAGTATTTTTCTTAACCTTGAATTAGTATCGGGCCTAAACGGCCCGTGATACGAAAATGCACCGTTCAACAAAAATCTCACGCTCGCCAACCTCGCTTCGCTCGGACGGCCTCCGGCCGAAACGTAAATTTATTATTTCAGGATCCTGAAATAATAAATTTGGACAATATAAAACTTAATAGAAATATTTGGGTGTTGGAGATGGAAATCGATTACGATACGCGACTTTTTGGGCCTTTGACCGCTATCGAACGGGACAGAATAGCCAAGACTAGAGTTATTCTAAGGAATAAGGGCTTTCTAAGGAAGTCTTTGGACGACAAGCAGATTTATCTCAATCTTCTCCTCGCTAAAGGACTACGCGAAGATCATTTGAAGATATTACTGCGGGAGAAATTAGACGAGGATAATGCGTTATATGTTGCCGATCTTCCTATTGGAATCGATTCCAATAAAGCCAAAGCTTTCGAATTACTTCCTTTTGAAGTCTTTAGTAATCTCGTCCTTTCTCAGAATCTCAAAGCTAAGGATCTTCTTTCTTTATGCAATACTTCTAACAAACTTCACGAATACTGCAACAAATCCGACCGTCTCTTTAACGTTAAAACGGGCCAAACCACATTCGAATCCTATGCTCTCTTCAGAAAAATTCTTGCTAAGCAGGGTTTCTCGTTACAGCCGTGGCAAAATCCCCGTATGATTTTGCGACGAGTTGTCGACGGCGGGGTCGTCTATGCTACAGGCTCAAATTCCAACGGAGTTTTAGGTATAGAGATAAATGGTTACGGTCGATCGGGTAAAATAATTAGCTATACCGAACCGAATAGTGTAGATACGTTTAGTAAAACTTTCGGAAAAGTTATTACATCTGGAAAAGGAGGAACATCGATTTCTCCTGATCCCAATACGCCTAATATAATTTCGATTTCCGCTGGATTCTTTTTTGCTGCGTTTTTGGAGATAGGAGGGACTGTTTCTACTATCGGTAAGAATTACGCAGGAGAATTAAGTAGAATTGGTAACATGTCTACTGTACATAGAATTAAAAGTAATCGAGATAGAAGGAATATGACTTATATTCCATCTGATATGGGAGGAGATATCTTCACCGGAGATGAAGAACTTGAAAACGAGAACAATTCTAAAATTAAATCTTTACCGGTTGATTATGAAGGAGAGATAGTAAAAGATATCATCCAAGTCAGCTGTGGGAGAAATCGAATTGCAGCCATAGATAGAAAAGGTAATGTTTATTTTCATACACCTGGAACGCAACATAGTTCATCTAGAGTATGGAGACCTAAGGAATTTGTAATAGTTCAAGTCGCATGCGGATCTCAAGATATTTACATGCTTGATAATCTGGGACGAATACATGTCTTAGGTTATAATAATCTGGGAGGAGAAGAAAGAGTAGGAGGAGAATATGTAGCCGTAACTCCTTTTCTGATAGAAGAGTATAGTCACGAGAATGATAACGGAATTGTGTTTGTAACATCATCGTGTTATAATAATATAACGGCTTTTGTTAACTCTAAAGGAGTACCTTATGTTTTTGGATCCGACAGCGATAATATCGCTCTTCCCAAACGAGGAATCACCCGGTTGGATGGATTCGGTGATCAGTATGGAAATAGAATCGTGCAAATAAGTATCGGCAGAAATCATCTGGGTTTGCTCGATATTAAAGGTCGAGTTTATACTATGGGTATTGATTCTGGCGGATCTACCGGTCATGGATTTAATATTAAGGGAATGACAGTTGATGTTCCCACCATGATTAAAGGATCGGGATTTGATCCCGACCAAGAAGTTAGTAACAATAATAATCCCGATAAACGTGTGATTAAAATTGCCTGCGGAGAGACCATGACGGCTTTTATTGATTATACAGGACAACTATATGTTACTGGATTTAGTCCATCAGGTGCATTAGGATTAAAGGATACTTCAGGTAAAAGTATAGTAAGTGTAGGTGTTCCTACACTTGTTCCTGGAATGGATCATTGTTACGATGTTTCTCTCGGTAGTGATTTTTCTTTAGTTCTCAAGGCCGAATAGAACACTGTAGAGATTTTGATTTTCTATCAAAAATCATTTTATCATCTAAGGGTTTGATGATAAAATCAAAAAAAAAAAATAAACATTGACGACTCGACATACTACCAAGGAATGAAAAGAATTAATTCTTTTCATAATCTCGAAGGAAAAGATTATCTCGAACGTTGCTATTATCTGGAGATATTGCATGTCGACACATATGTAGCGGATTTTATCATGTTCTTTCTGGATCATGAATTATTGATTGTCGAACGACGCTATCCTATCGCTCGAACTACAATTATAAACGGAGAAGAAATGTACGAATCCTCAGATAAATTACCGGTGCTTTATATACGCCAGTGTGATTATTGCTATGACGGCAAAAAGAAAATCAACACTACTCGGTGGTATATTACAAAACATGTTCGAGATTACTACCAATATCTAACCGACAATCATCACGAATTTAGGACTCTGTTTTGTACTAATGACTGTTATTTGCCTCCTGTGAAAGAAAGACACCGACCTGCATATTCGATTCCGTCTGAAGTTAATAAATGTGCAGAAATAGTGGAAGAGATTTTTATATCAATTAAGTCTAAAGCTTTTCTACCTGAAGATGCTCAAAGTCTGAAATGTATCGTTGATTTCGAAGAAATGTGGCAGAAAAGTGACGTAGAAAGAATGAAGGAGGAAGATAAAGGAAAAAGTAAAGTGCGAGATGACGAACGTAAAAAGAGAGAATACGAGAAACATAGGAGAAGAGAGTATATAAAAATTATGTGGAGTCCCACTAAATGGACCAAGGACGTAGATGCAGTAAACATCTTGAGTGATGCTGAACAATTATTAGAAGGAGTAGAAAAGATGAATGAATAATCATCAGTTCATTGTTACGATATTTCTCTAGGCGTCAAAATTTGACGAAATCTTCCTTTATAATTTCAGATATCTGAAATTATAAGCCTTAGAATATTATTGATTGGAACTGTCATCCTCTCTTTCTCTCTTTTTGTTTAATTTGTTGTTAGATTTACCGTTAGGTTTGTCATTGGTAGACTTAACGTTAGACATTCTTTTAGGTTTATGATAACGTGGATTGTAGTCCGCGACATAAAACCAATTTAACTTCAACATTTCCGGTATAAGTTTATCGTAATTTAACTTTTCGATGGCTTTTTTCGTATAAAATCCTAAGATTTTATCTAATTTATTCTCAGCCTTTCCACTTTTCTTGTGATGTGAATGTTCTCGAGACACTTCATGTCTCTTTAATTTCCTACCGTCTGTTTTATGATAGAATGCTGAATGCGTAAGATCTTTGTTTTTCGTTAAGACATGAATGGCATGCCTGTAACCTCTCTTTAAAAGTTCCTTAGACAAGACTGCTAAATTTACATTTCGTTTCTTTATCGTGTGTAGACTTTCTCTTCGTCGCTGAATCATTTCTATTTCTCTATAAGGTTCTATAGAATCAATAGTTTCATATTTTATAAGTTTCGAACATAATTTCCCTATAATATATGTTGCACGTTCACCATCTCGAAATTCATATAGGGGATCCGAATTATGTACGATAGATGCATAGAAATAATAAGCTATAGCTTTAGGAGTTAGACGATCACATAAATCTTCAATTGTTTTAGATAGGGAATTGTTGTGTACTTCTTCCATATAACGTAAATGATCTGGTTCTTTAAGAGGACAAGGTTCAAAAAGCATTTTCTTTACAAATTTAAGCTTAAAAAGAGCCAATCTGTATGTAGTTATCATATGATATAATTCTTTACACGTAAACGCTAACATGAGACTGTCGATATCACTCAATTGTATCATTATTTTAGATCGTAGAACATCGAATAACATTCCGACGATTTTTGAAGCGGGTTGAGGCTCGAATATTTTAGGCATATACATAGTTCTGTACAATTTTGAATCTTTTACTGATCGTGGAACTATAGGTAATCCGCGATCATGATCTCTCAGCCATCTGATACATTTTTCTTTGTCGGTAGTTTTAACTAGATTACGTTCATCTAGTAGTTTATGAATTTGTTTCAGAGTTAGATCGTCGTAGTCATCATCGAGATAATAATCTTCTTCGTCAGATGACATTGCAAATAATAAGCGCACAACGAGAAATAAAGAGTATAAAGAAATAAGGGCACCACTGGATAACGATAAACGAAATGGAAAAATTGAGAATAGTTTCTTTGTTAAATTTATTCTAAATAAAAATCGATTTTAATTTAGAGTCTAACATTTGATATTAAAAATTATTAGATATGAAGAGAATCCGTTCCAGTAGCATTGATAACCCCGATAATGCTAATAATAACAGATATAACTATTATTATCTGGAGGTGATGAAGACTGACGCGCACATAATAGACTTCATAATCCTCTTCTTAGAAAAGGAATTGCTGATCGTAGAACGATGGCATTCGGTAGTCAGAACCATGCACATAGACGGAGAAGAAATGTACGAACTCTCCGATAAGCTTCCTGTGATCTACATACGACAGCGGGTCTACTGTTGGACTAAGAAGAATAAGATTTATAATACTAGATGGTATATTGCCTGGCACACGCGACATTTCTATCGTCATTTGTTTCACCATCGCTTGACTTATAAAGTCTTGTTCTCTACCAATGAGTGTTATGTAGACATGAATATGAGCGTGAGTTTGATCGTTATACGAAATGGAGAAAATGCGCATGTTGAAGTGAAGGACAGAAAAGGAATGAGTGATGAAATTAAAAAGTGTGATGATATTATGGGTGGTGTTTTGAACTTGATTCGCTCTAAGTGCTTCTTGCCTCAGGATGGTAAGAGTTTGAATTGTGTCACGCGATATAGTTGGGTATGGAATGCAAATAGTGAAGATGATGGAGGTAGAAGTGGTGAAGATAGAGAAGATGATGGGAGTGAGAAGAGGATTGTTTGGAGGCCTAGTAAATGGACTAAGGATTTAGGTTTGTTGGCTGATGAAGAACAATTGAAAGAAATCGACTTTTGATTTAATGAATATGTTTTGATTGTTGTATTATATCAACCGAAATTACAACGGGTTATAATTCATTCGGATCAGTATCGCTTTCTCGTAATACATTAATTACGATGTAACCATGCCATTTAGGAGGCTCAATTTTCTCTTCATTAAGAATGTTAGCTATTTCAGTTGCACTATAAGGCTTTCCATCAGAATTAGATTGCATTCGCAAACCCTTTATTTTGTCTAAAATAAATTGCTCGCTATCTACCTTTATTAGCTCTCGATTATTTTCTGATAACTTCCATCCGTATGGAATTGTTCTAATGTTTCCGTTCTCATAGAATGGCATCTTAATTGGATTCTTTTCCTCTTCTATTTTAAGTT
>Ga0206941_10012_pt1 | contig 30297 bp, 27 predicted proteins | sample Alteio_BWOrgHeat_9_FD_153251 | JGI IMG/M metagenome (GOLD analysis project Ga0206941, IMG submission 153251) | Enriched cells from forest soil in Barre Woods Harvard Forest LTER site, Petersham, Massachusetts, United States -... | ecosystem: Environmental > Terrestrial > Soil > Temperate forest >...
TAGATGAAGACACCCAATTATTTTATAAAGTCTACGCCTCTACAAAAGAAGCGGATAATGAAATTGATTGCACTCAACCAACACTGATTTTTCTTCATGGTGGACCCGGGGTTGTCGACCACACTCTTTACGAGCCATTCTGGTCCAAATTTGCAGGGATGACCATGCTAGACTCAACCCTTCAAGTAATTTTTATTGACCAACGTGGATGTGGGCGTAGCTATTTCAATAGAGATGGAATTCGGGACTATGGGAGTCGAGAAAATTGGAATTTAATGCAGTGGGGAAAGGATGTACATACATTTTTTTCAGCTCTAAATATACACAAACCCATCATAGCCGGGGTGTCATTTGGAGGTGTGGTTGCAATCTCTTGCGCTGTTCAGTTCCCAAATGAATTGGGTGGACTAATACTTTCAGATACAGATGCGCATTTTGATCTTGATGACGTTCTGCATCATTTTGCTGATATAGTTTTAAAAAAGGGAGGAGATGACGACGAGGTGAGGCGCGTATGTAATGCCGCAAAAAAAATGTTCACTGATACAACTGTTGAATCTTATGCTGACTACATCAAAATATGCATATCATACTGCGCAGCCAATCCCTATAATGCAGATCTTATTTCACGATGCATTAAAAATGAAGAAGTTGCATACCATTATAATCGCAATGAATTAACCCATTTTAATTTTCTACCTGATCTTAACAAAATTGAATGCCAAACCCTGGTATTATCCGGTGATCAAAATCCCGTTCACACCTGGGAAAGCGCCACAAGAACCGCTAATGCACTTCATCAGGACAGACTAATCTTTAAAATATTTTATGGTGCTGGCAGCCCGGTTTATGCGGATAAAGAAGTTGAAGTTACAGCACTAATATTGAACTACTTAGACAATTTACCCAGCTGCGCCATGAGCGAAAGTGAGGAGAATTCCAATGAATTCAATCCATCGAGAAGTGATTATGCCTCACTCCGAATTTGATTTATATTCCACCAATATCTGCCATCTCCAGAAGATCAAACGTGACCTTCTGGAGAACACCCCACTTGATCTTGAACTTCAATTTCCTAATTTTTCACTACATTGCAATAGACTGTGCGCTCGTTATATATACGACTATTTATTATTTCCTGTACAACTCATGCGAAATAACTCTATTCAGATCGATAAACTAAAACACTTATTATGCATTACAAAGGACTTTGAAAAATTTTTCGAATACATGATGAATTTACTTATTGCTGACGGCTTGCTGGTGGAAAATAATGGTTTTTTGCAATTTAATCACAGATCAAATTCTGTATGGAAAAATACTGATCTTCAAATGATATATCCAATGTTCCGGGGCACACTTGCACTGCTGGATCATTGTGTATCTAATTTTACCATGGCGCTTTCTGAAAAAATACCTGCCATTGGTGTTTTATATCCTGATGGTAGCCCAGAATTTATGAAACAAACATTATCTGACGATACTGCTGTATATACCGAAATGCCAGTTATAAAAGATATTGCAGTAAACCTGCTATTGAGTCTATTCAAGGAATTCTCGTCCTTGAAAATTTTGGAAATTGGTGGTGGCCAAGGTTTAATTACACGGGAGATACTTGATAGTATTTCTGACATCACCACTGTTGAATATTTTTTTACCGATATTAGCAGACGTTTTGTCATTGATATGCAACGACACGCCAATGACAAAGGGCTTAATTTTTTAAAATGTGGCCAATTCGATATTACAAGGTGTCCCTCTGAACAAGGCATACAATCAGCCAATTACGATATTATACTGGGTCTAGATGTTGTACATGCCACCCCGAATATTGAATTAACCTTAAAAAATATTAAATCACTGCTTAAACCCGAGGGTTTTTTATGTCTGCTTGAAACGACCACATCCCAACGATGGCAGAATCTTATCATGGGGCTGGCGAAGGGTTGGTGGGTATTTAATGATAAATGGCGAACGTCTACACCTTTACTGTCACCGTCAGGCTGGGAAAATGTCATCAATGCATCTGGATATTCACGCTCCGATATTACCACATTGAAAAATACAAACAGCGATGCCGCATTAATTCTTGCATCACGTTGATGAATCATCCACTTAACAAATGATGTGGGAGTTGCTTTTAATCCTTTTATTTTCAAAACGGAGCAGTAAAGTATGCGAGATGGGTTTGTTAAGCACATCTATTACAAAATAATTGGAAATGGTGATCCATTGGTTATGATTGCAGGGTTAGCTGCAGATCATTCAACCTGGACCCCCCTTGTTAACCATCTTGCCAACCGTTACAAAATTATACTTTTTGATAATCGGGGAATTGGGAGATCATCAATTCCAGACGATGGTGATTGCACAATAGAGAAAATGTCTGAAGATGTTTTAATGCTTCTAAATGTCCTGGATATTGAAAAATCAAATATCGTTGGACATTCGCTGGGCGGATACGTTGCACAGGAATTCTCTTCAAAATATCCAGAAAAAGTTGGTAAATTGGTCTTACTATCTTCAAAAACACGAACACAAGCGGTACAAAATCTGTATATAGAAACCGCTCTGAGTATGATGAAGCGTGATATTCCAAGAGAATTAATTATCAAAAACTCTCTGTGTTGGCTTTGTAGTGATGCCTATCTAAGAAATCCTCAAAATATAATTAATTCGATAACTATTGGCATGCAAAAGCCATTAGAGGAAAGTCGGAGAAGTTACTTTTATCAGGTTAATGCGGCATTAAATTTTGATACCACCCATTCTGCAAATAAAATAGCTCTCCCAACCCTCATTATCGCAGGGGAGAAAGATATTTTAGTGACCATGCATGACGCCAAACACTTAAATGAAACCATTAAAAATTCTCAATTAAAAATCATTAAAAATATGGCACACTTATCACATATTGAAGTACCTGAAAAAGTTGCACAAATATTGCAAAATTTTTTAATATCACCGACCCTTTAGCCCGCATATCACAATAGTGAAAACTTGGCCGTCATTTTTTGCGTGCAATCAAATTAACATTTGGAGACAGTCTCAAGTCATACTTCATCTTTCCCTCAACAATTTCCTTATACATGTTCCCATAATGCCTCCTCCAAAACACAGGGTCTTCTAAAAACCCGCCCGACCCCACCGGATAAATCGCACCACCCTGCTCCAAAATTTTTTGATATGTACTTTCATTCAACCGAATTAACTCATTAAACTCACAAGGCTCCAGATGTCGGCGCAGTATACCCACAAAAAATTGATCCTCTTCACCGGGCAAAACAATATATGGCGCCTTAATCAAGCTGCGCTTCAAAGGAACCACAAGAATAGTTCCTTTACCCATAGCCTGCTCATGCCCTGTCTGCGAAAATACATAAGCCAGTAATTCCGAAGCCCGGCTTGCCCCAATAAAGAAGCAACAATGATGGTGTTTCGGTGCGCCTTGTTCCAAAGGATGTTCCAAAAGTGGAGGCACCCGGTTGGCATGCTGCCAAAAATCCATTTCATAGGAATGAGTATACCGAGGCTGAATATCCAAATTTTCATCCAAAAATCTCATAAAGTCATCCGATGACTCACACGAGTATTGCATAACCTCAACAATGTATAATCGCTCTGTCAGCGCATTATAAATATCTTCCGGCAGATCAGTGGCCATGCGACGTCGAAGTTCTTCCTTTTCACTCACCACAATGTGAGATTGAATACCGTCTATTTTTTCAAATTCAGTCAACTTTGTCTGAGCTGCCAGATACTGATGCAAATCGGTATACAAAAGTTTATGCACAGCCACCATTTTCGGTGCTGTCTCAAGCTTTACCCAGGCTCGGCTGATAACACCATACTGTCCCAGACCACCACGCACCAAATTGAAAAGAAATTGATTTTCATCTCCATCACAATACAAAACCTCACCCATCCCTGTGACCACCTCAAGGGCAATGACATTATCTGCCTGTAATCCCTTTTTAAATGAACACTGTCCTACCCCACCCGTACTCACTGTGCCGCCAACAGTCAGGTCCAACCAATCAGCATAGACTGGAGGTATCAGCCCTCTGCCGAGGCAATAATTAAAGACATCTTTCCATGATGCACCCGCCTGAACTTCTACAATGTGCCCGATACCTTCTCTCTCAGTAATTTCACCAATTTTGGAATACCGCTTCATATCTATGACTGTTCCACCAGCAGTCAGGCTTTGACCGCCCGTACAGTGCGCCCTCCCTCTGATGGCAATGTCCGCTTCAGGCCCCCTTAATGCCTCTTTAATGGCATCAATTGATGTCGGGCAAATAACAGTCTTCGGTTCCTGTTTTTTTGCTCTGCCAAAATCATATGAATGATCATCAAGCATTCCAGTGCCCCTGAAGTTTTGATTCATTTTTCGCTCGCACGCTTATATCAGAAAAATGATTGACAAAATATCACCTCCTAAGTGAGAATTAATTCTCACAGGACTTTGTCGCACATCACGGCATACGGAGGATCACCACTGTTCCACGCCTACGAGGCAAAACATGGAAAAAAGAGCCCTCAAAGAGAAAGAAGCCGCAGAATACATTGGGATGAGTAGAAGCTTCCTGCGTCAGGATCGTATGAACGGCTACAGAGATGGCCGCAAACGCGGACCCGACTTCGTAAAAACCGGCCGCACCATCCTGTACCGAAAAGAAGACCTGGAGAACTGGCTCCTACAGCACCTCATCCAGCGTACCTCCTAACGAAAAAGGCCGTGATCAACACGGCCTTTTTATTTCTGCTCAAACTTATCAAACACCAAACTATCGGCTACGGGTTAGAGTGCTCTGCTCATAGGTGAGTGCCCCCTTAAATGGGAAAGACCCAAACCTGCTCACCCCCGTACAAAAACGCTCATCGCCTTACACTGATTCCGCACTCCAGTTGCACTCCAATTTTTACTTCTCAAGGGTGTCTATCCGAAAATCCGACTCTAACCTCATGATTTTATTAGTGGGCCGTGTTGGGATCGAACCAACGACCAATTGATTAAGAGTCAACTGCTCTACCAGCTGAGCTAACGGCCCTGCTTAAAACGATGGGGTGAACGACGGGGCTCGAACCCGCGACAACCGGAATCACAATCCGGGGCTCTACCAACTGAGCTACGTCCACCATTTATAGTGCTTTATTGGCGTTCAATCAACACTGGCGCGCCTGACAGGATTCGAACCTGTTACCCCCGGCTTAGAAGGCCGGTGCTCTATCCGATTGAGCTACAGGCGCAATCAATCGGGGTAGAGGGATTCGAACCCCCGACATCCTGCTCCCAAAGCAGGCGCGCTACCAGACTGCGCTATACCCCGTCTCTTACGTCACTGTCTAGACAGCGGGTCGCATCATACCCGTGGGGCAACGGGTCAGTCAATTACTGACATTTATTTTAAAATCAACGTAGAATTCATGCGCAGTTGACCTTTCATCTGAGTTGGAACTCTTTTCATGGCAAAAGCACGTCTGATTGATGGCAAAGCCATCGCGGCCGCGATTCAAAGCGCGCTCGCCGCAAAAATTGCCCACCGAACGGCAGAAGGATTACGCCCACCCTGTTTGGCTGTCATTCTTGCAGGAGATGATCCTGCTTCTGCTATTTATGTCCAAAAAAAATACGACACCTGCCAGCAGGTCGGCATGACCTCCCTGAAGCATGTTCTGCCTGCCAGTATCACCGAAGACAAACTCATCGAGTTATTGCAGGCATTGAATCAGGATGACAATGTGGATGGCATCCTTCTGCAGCTGCCGCTGCCGGCACATATCCACACCCCTCAGGTACTGGAATGCATTCTTCCGCACAAAGATGTTGATGGCTTTCATCCTTACAACATGGGGCGTCTTGCCCAGCGTCGTCCGGCCCTGCGACCCTGCACCCCTTATGGCATTATGAAACTGCTCGATCATACGGAGGAGACCTATAAATTCCGCCATGCGGTGGTGGTTGGTGCTTCCAATATAGTGGGGCGGCCCATGGCGCTTGAACTGCTGACGGCAGGCTGCACAGTCACTGTTTGTCATCGTTTTACCCGTCATCTCAGCGCACATGTCAAAGAGGCTGACATTCTGATATCGGCTGTTGGAAAACCGGGAATCATTAAAGGGGAATGGATCAAGCCGGATGCCACTGTGATTGATGTGGGCATTACCCGTCTTGAAAACGGCACCCTGACGGGGGATGTTGAATTTGACAAAGCCTCTGAACGTGCTGCGTGGATCACCCCGGTTCCAGGTGGCGTCGGCCCCATGACGGTTGCCATGCTGCTCGAAAATACCTTAACGGCGGCGAGCTGGCATCGGCATCATACTTATTAGCTCGTCATTGCGAGGCATCCAAGTGGAGAAGGGGGTTAAAAGGCAGAGCCTGCCACCAGGCAAAATCTTGCCCTGACCCCCTATCCATGCTAATAAAGCAGGTTTGTTGGAATATGCAGGAGCATTCATGCAGGCACGCCACTCGGTTTCCGCTGTCTATACGCTCTCAGCCATTACAGCCCTTTCGGGACTACTGTTTGGATTTGATACAGGTATTATCTCAGGCGCCCTGCTCTTCCTGCAAAAAGACTTCACACTCACCACCACCCTCAAAGAATTAATTGTAAGCAGCGTGCTGCCAGGGGCCATGGCAGGCTCGCTCCTCAGTGGTCGTCTGACAGATCTCTTCGGTCGCAAACGCCTTATGCTCGCGGTGGCCACCCTCTTCATGCTCGGCACGACCCTCGCAGCGCTCGCCCCATCCGTCATCCAGATCATCCTGGGTCGTTTTTTTATTGGCACTTCAATTGGCATCGGTTCTTATACCGCACCGCTTTATATCGCTGAAATTTCCCCTTCCGCCCTGCGGGGACGACTGGTATCACTCAATCAGCTCGCCATCACCATTGGCATTTTGACGGCTTTTATTATCAGTCACATCTTCACCCATATCGGTGGTTCCTGGCGCTGGATGATCAGCATTGGATTTATCCCCGCCGTTTTGCTTCTGATGGGAATGGTCTTCCTGCCGGAAAGCCCCCGCTGGTTGATCCGTCAAAATCGCACCAAAGAAGCCGTCAAATCCCTAAAACGCCTGCGCGGCACAAAAAACATTGACCATGAACTGCATGACATTCAAAACAGTCTGCAGATCAAACAGGCCAGTTTCCGGGAAATCTTCACACCCTGGATCCTGCCTGTGCTGCTGTTTGGCGCGATGCTCGGCTTTATGCAACAGGTTACCGGCATCAACACCATTATTTATTATGCACCCACCATCTTTCAGATGGCCGGATTCCACGGAGCTTCGAGCGCCACACTCGCCACCATTGGCCTTGGTGTTGTCAATGTGATTTCGACCGTGTTTGCCGTGCTCTTTATTGACCGCATCGGGCGGCGGCCTTTGCTGCTGACGGGGCTTGCCGGCATGTGTCTCAGCCTGCTCGGTCTCTCGCTTGCCTTCAGTCAGGGCGCGGATCATCTCAACATACTGCACTGGGTGGCACTCAGCTGCACTTTTCTCTACATCATCTGTTTTGCCTTCAGTCTCGGCGCCATTCTTTGGCTGCTGGTTTCTGAAATTTTCCCGCTGGAAGTGCGGGGCGCTGCCATGAGTGTCGCCGTGTTTAACTGCTGGCTGTGGAATTTTGCAGTTTCCGCCAGTTTCCTGACCCTCCTCGAACATCTGGGACCCACCAGAACATTTTTGCTCTATGCCAGCATGTGCGTCTTCAGTCTGATTTTCTGCTGGTACAAAGCACCTGAAACACGCGGTGTGACGCTTGAACAGATCGAAAACAACATCCGAAAACGCCTGCCGCTGCGCACCATCGGCCAGCATAGTCGCGAGGCCATCAAATTCTCATGAACAGAACCATTATTTCCTGCGATCTCGGCGGCACCAAATGTGCCGCAGGCATTGTGGAATACAACCCGGCAACGCGCCATCTGAGCTGCCTTAAAAAATGCGCCGTCAAAATTGCAGATGCCACCTCCCTTGCAGAACTGCTGGCCCATCTCGAACAGTTCTTTGACCTGCCGCTGCATGAAGCGGATGCAATCTGCATAGGCGCTGCAGGCCAGTACAACGGCGAATCCCTGATCTATGAAGGAGTCTATCCTTATCCGATGAATTTTGCAGAACTCGCCAGAAAACAGGCATGGCCTGCTTATGCGATTGTGCACGATTACACCCCCATCGTATGCGCCACCTTCACGCCCTACATGGATCAACCCGACAACATCAAACGACTGAATGCCGCACCCCTCAATCCGCTGGGCCGCCGTGTTGCGCTGGGTCTTGGCACAGGGCTTGGCATGAAAGACGGGGTATTGTTTCCAGACGGCAGTTTTTGGCTCGGCAAAAATGAAGCCGGGCACATCGGTATTGGCACACCCCCCGATGCAGATCCCGCACGTCTCCGCCTGCATCATGATCTGATGCGGTTTTTGGAGAGCGATCCGCCGGTTACATTTGAAAAAATCCTCTCAGGTCCGGGCACTGTCCGACTGTATGAATTTTTTTATCCCGAACGTGAAAAAATCACACCCGCAGGGGTATGGGAAAAACTAAACGACCCGGCCAGTCAGGAAATGATGGAAACTTTTGCATGGTATCTGGGTCATTTTGTCGGCACACTGCAGTTGTTACTGATGCCGGAGGGAGGCATCTGGATCACAGGCGGTGTTACGCTGCATTATCTTAATTTATTTGATCACCCTGCTTTTGCAGCAGGGATAAAAGCATCACCCGCTTACCTGCCAATGCGCGAAACTTATCCGCTTGGCATCCTCAAAAATCAGGAACATGCCGTGATTGGCGGGGGATACTATGCGGCAAACAGACTGCTGATATAACACGCGCTTCTCCGGCATGTTTTTACGCGGGAAGAAGGGAGAAAATCTTTCAGGGAGAAAGCAGATGAGTCAGGGAAAAAAGTTTAAAGGTGCCCTCTCAAAGGAAAATCCGCTCCAGATCGCAGGCACCCTCAATGCCTGTTCCGCACTGCTTGCACAAAAAGCAGGATTCACAGCCATTTATCTCTCCGGTGCAGGCGTTTCCAATGCGTCTTTTGGACTGCCGGATCTCGGACTGACGACACGCAACGATGTCCTCGAAGATGCAAGACGCATCACAGACCGAGTCGATCTGCCGCTGCTTGTGGATGTCGACACCGGCTGGGGTGGGTATTTCAACATTGCCCGCACCGTGCGTGAAATGATCCGCGCCAATGTGGCCGCCATTCATATTGAAGATCAGGTGGATGCCAAACGCTGCGGTCATCGACCCGGAAAACAGCTCACAGATGCAGCCAATATGGTTGATCGTATTCAGGCGGCAGTTGATGCAAGAACGGATCCTCATTTTGTGATCATGGCCCGCACCGATGCGCTGGCTGCTGAAGGACGCAATGGCGCGACTGACCGCATCCTGCAATACGTCGGGGCCGGCGCTGATATGATTTTTTTTGAAGGCGCCGGCAGTCTTGATGATTACGCAGCCATCACAAAAGCCTGTCCTGTTCCCGTGCTTGCAAACATCACGGAATTTGGCGTTACACCCCTTTTTACACTGAAGGAACTGAAATCTGCAGGCGTCAAAATGGCACTGTATCCACTGAGTGCCTTTCGTGCCATGAATCAGGCAGCTCTGACGGTTTACCAGACTCTGCGTCAGAGAGGAACACAGGAAAGCCTGCTGCCCGCCATGCAGACACGGGAGGCACTGTATCAGCTGCTTGATTACCATACCTTTGAAAAAAAGATGGATGAATTTTTACAGAAGGAAACACACCATGAATAAAAAAATCGGCGGACTGGCAGGCGTGATCGCAGGAGAAACCGCAATCTGCACAGTCGGGAAAGAAGGCCTTGGACTGACTTATCGGGGTTACGACATTCGCGCACTCGCCACCTCCTCCACCTTCGAAGAAGTTGCCTGGCTTTTAATTTACGGCCAGCTCCCTGACCGGCGCGAACTGCAGACCTACAGAGAAAAATTGATGCGCCTTAGAGAAATCCCGGCCATTTTAAAACAGCTGCTCGAGCAGATCCCTCTGCACACCAATCCCATGGATGTTCTCCGGACGGCCTGTTCTGTGCTTGGCATGCTGGAACCTGAACAAAACACCCACCGGGCTGAGGACATTGCCAACCGACTGATTGCAGTTTTTCCAGGCATTCTGTTGTACTGGTATCACTTTCACCAAAGCGGCAATCGCATTCATACCCAGTCTGACGAGGAAACCACTGCCGGACACTTTCTCACCCTGCTGCAGGGTGACAAGCCCAACCCCGAATGGCGACATGTGCTGGATGTCTCACTGATCCTCTATGCTGAACATGAATTCAATGCCTCCACCTTTGCCGCCCGCATCACCGCCTCCACAGAATCAGATTTCTATTCAGCAATTACCTCCGGTATCGGCACCCTGCGGGGCCCACTGCATGGCGGTGCCAATGAAGCTGCCATGGAACTCATCTCCCGTTTTAAAACACCGGATGAGGCTGAACGGGGTGTCAGAACCCTGCTTGAAAACAAAGAAAAGATCATGGGATTCGGTCACCGGGTTTATAAAATATCAGACCCCCGCTCAGATATTATCCGGCCTTTGTCACAGAAGCTTTCTGAAAAAGCAGAAGACGGTTATCTGTTTGCAATTTCCGAACGAATTGAAGCCCTGATGTGGCAGGAAAAACATCTTTTCCCCAATCTGGATTTCTACAGCGCGACGGCCTATCACTTCTGCAAAATTCCAACATTCTTTTTCACACCTCTTTTTGTGATCTCCCGCATTACCGGCTGGAGTGCCCACATTCTTGAACAGCGGCGTGACAATCGCCTGATCCGTCCGGCTGCGAACTACATAGGGCCTGCCAGCCGAACCTATCCTCTGATGACGGAGCGTGCATGAGCCTCACGGAGATGACACTTGCTGACAACAATCTGCGTCCGGCGCCTGATGCAGAATTTGTGACAATTGCAGACTATGTCATGCAGCCGCTTCATGCCAGTCCATTGGCTGAATCCACTGCCATTGAATGCCTGATGGATGCGCTCGCCTGCGCTTTTATGGCACTGAAACATCCCGCCTGCACCCGGCTCATTGGTCCCGTGATTCCTGACACGATGGTTCCAAACGGTGCACGCGTGCCGGGAACAAACTTTATTATGGATCCCATCTCCGCAGCCTTCAGTATTGGAACCCTGATACGCTGGCTGGACTTCAATGACACCTGGCTTGCAGCGGAATGGGGCCATCCTTCAGACAACCTCGGAGCCATTCTTGCAGTCAGCGATTACATCAGCCGCCAGCATCCGGAAAAACCGCTCCTGATGCAGGATGTGCTGACAGCCATGATTAAAGCCTATGAAATTCAGGGCATACTCGCCCTCGAAAACAGCTTAAACCGGGTGGGTCTTGACCATGTCGCCTATGTCAAAGCAGCATCCGCTGCTGTCATTATGCCGATGCTCGGTGGAAACCGTGACGACATCATCACCGTTCTCTCCCATTCCTGGGTCGATGGACAGAGCCTCAGAACCTATCGCCACGCGCCCAATACCGGTTCCCGAAAATCCTGGGCTGCGGGAGATGCCACCCGCCGCGCCACTCAGCTCGCATGGATGGTGCATCTTGGAGAAGGTGGCCTGCCGAGTGCACTGACTGCCAATACTTGGGGGTTTTATGCCGTCTCCTTTCGCGGAGAACGCTTCAAAGTCACACGGCCCTATGGCTGCTATGTCATGGAAAATATTTTATTTAAAATTTCCTACCCGGCTGAATTTCACGCGCAGACAGCCGTCGAATGTGCCATTCGTCTGCATCCTGCCGTCAAACACCGCCTGTCGGATATCTCCCGCATCGAACTGACCACACATGCCTCAGCCATCCGCATCATCAGCAAAACCGGCGTCCTGCACAATCCCGCCGACCGCGATCACTGCCTGCAATACATGGCTGCAGTCGCGCTGATTTTCGGATCACTCACAGCAGACAGTTATGAAAATAATTTTTCAGAGGATCCCCGCATTGATCTTTTGCGGGAAAAAATGACAGTGATCGAAGATCCTGCATTCAGCCGTGACTATCTTGACCCTGAGAAACGCTCCATCGCCAATGCGATTCAGATCACTTTTCGGGATGGATCAGTCACAGAACGTCTTCAGATCGACTATCCACTCGGACATAAACGCCGCCGCGAAGAAGGCCGGGCCCTGCTGCACAAAAAATTTGATGAAGCACTTGCCTCTGTTTTTTCCCCGGATGAAACAGCCAAAATTCAGTCTCTGTTCAAGGATCCGGAACAGCTGAAAAAAATGCCGGTGAATCTTTTCATGGATCATTTCTGCAGACAGGGAGAATCCACATGCTGAAAGAGGTACAGATTCAGGCTTTAAAAGCAGGTCAGTCTCCCGGACAGCTGACGCCAGCATCCAAAAAAAGTTTCCCGACACACATCCGGGTTTTAAATTATTCGAAGGACCAGTGCAGTGAAGTGGCAGATGCCTCCATTAATGAAGCGCTTAAACCCATTCCGGAGGGTATAACCCGCTGGATTCACATTGAGGGATTCAAAGAACTTGAAGTGTTCAGCAGTCTTCAGGAACGGTTTAAAATCCACCCTCTGACTTCAGAAGATATTTTAAATTCCATGCAGCGCCCCAAGACAGAGGAATTTGAAAATTATGTTTTTGTCACGCTTAAAGTGCTGTCTTACAAAAAAACGCAGCATAATTTTCGCATCGGACAGGTCAGCATGATATTGGGGGAGAATTTTGTCCTCACGTTTTCAGACAGACCTGTGAATATTTTTACCGGGATCCGCAAAAAACTGCAGGACAACCCCAATCAGCGTCTGCGTGGGCAAAAAGCTGATTATCTGTTTTATCGGCTGATCGACACCATTATTGACCAGTACTTTGTAATTCTTGAAGGAGTGGGTGAAAAAATTGATAAAGTGGAAACACTGATCATTGACAATCCGATTCGCACACACACAAAACTGCTTTATCAGCTGAAACGCAAAACACTGACACTCCGCAAAGCCGTCTGGCCCATCCGCGAGGCTGTCAATCACCTGTCAGAAGTCAATGAAAAGTTCATCGGACAATTCACCCGCACTTACCTGCGTGATGTCTACGATCATGTGGTACAGGCTATCGACACCATCGAAACCTACCGTGACATGCTCTCAAGCATGCTGGATGTGTACCTCTCAAGCATTACCAATCATCTGAACGAAATCATGAAAACACTGACTGTTATTTCAACCATTTTTATTCCCATTACGTTTATTGCCAGTCTGTATGGAATGAATTTCATAAACATGCCGGAGCTGAAATGGAAATATGGCTATGAGTATGCCTGTATACTGATGCTCACCAGCATTGTCATGATGGTGGTTTATTTCAAACGTAAGAAATGGTTCTAAAATTTGTCAGGATTTTATAGGTCATGATACAACGGCACGGGCGTTGCCATTGGATTGACTCTCTTTTTGAGCTCGTCAATATGCGGGCTCACCAGATGTGAAAAAAACTGCACTGCCGGTCGATAGGCTTCGACCATCGTTGATTTTTGCCATGCGCCCTCTTCTGACATGGGTGTCAGCTGCATAATAAAAATAAGCACAAGACTTGCAAGACAGCCCCGGGCCAGTCCCATGAAAACACCCATCAGCCTGTTTAAAAAGCTGATGCCACCTCCTTCAAATGCGCTGCTCAACACCCGTCCAATCAATGAGCCGACAAAAATAGTGAGGGTAAACAGCAAAATAAATGCAACTCCCACGGCAAACATAGAAACATCAGCAGGGGCATCAGATCCGAGAGACTGACCGGCGGCACCGGTCACCTGATTAAATAAATCAGAATCTGCAAAGAGTTTGGCAAGGGGATGGGAAAAGGCAGTGGCCACGACGTATGCGGCAATCCAGGACATCAACGACACAATTTCACGCACGCCGCCACGGACCAATCCGGTCACAGCCGACGCCAGTAAAATGACGATCAATACATTATCAACCCAGTTCAATCCCTGCAAACCACTCATCATTGGGTGTGTCTCCTGGTGTTCTGATTATTGAGGGGGGGTGGTAACGGTATCCTGAGAAGAAGACGTGGTGTCAGAGGAACCCGAATTCGGTGGAACCACCCGATAAATATCCCCTGTATTGTAAAGATTCCTGTCTTCGTAAATCTGTTGATACTGTTCAACCTGCTGACCGGCAATCAGCAGATTCATTTTGTTCACTGAATTTTGAAACAAATTACCAAACCAGGAACCCGATATGGATTCACTGCCAAGCACCTGAACAAGTACCGTGAGAAAAATCAGTGTCAGCACATATCCCCGGGTACACCCAAGCGCTGCACCCACCTTTCGGCTCCAGACAGCCCAGGGAAAAGTAAACATCTCAACAAAACCCGAAAAAGTCAGTGCAGCCTCGGTCACACAAAAAACGCCTGCAAAACAAATCAGCAGACTCATTGCATAAGAGATACGCGCCAGCAGCGATTCTGTCACGGGCGGCGCGCCGATGCTGTTCATGAAATTCGAAACCATGGGTGCCCGAATCACATCACCAATCAGCGGGGAAGTGCCGAGCCAGGCAGTCAGAGGCACTGTAAACCGGATGGTAAATATCAAAGCAACACTGAGACACATCATTGAAATAATTTCTTTGGAAGCTCCCCGGGACATGCCAAGAATTGTATTCAGAAAAAAAATCAGGAAGATAAAAAAATCCAGTCCATTCCAATTACTCATTCGAAGCTACCCTCCGGGGAGTCATTAAAAGATCTTGCGTGATCATATCATGTCCTTTAAAAGACTGACCACTGATAGTGTTTTATGGGTGTGAATCAAAGATGGTGGGATTGACGCCATCCACTGATTCAGTGATCATGCCAAACAATGAAAATACGTCCTTTTTTCAACCTCATCACCCGACCCAACAGCCTTGCCCTGATCGCAGGCTGCCTGACCATGTTCGCTTTTGCGCCTTTTCGAATTTTTCCTCTGGCAATTATCGGTATCATTTTACTGTTGGTAACCCTCGAAAACACATCCCCTAAAACCGGCGCCTTCAGAGGATGGCTCTTTGGTCTCGGACTTTTTGGCAGTGGGATCTATTGGATTTTTATTTCGATGACGGTCTATGGCCATCTTCAGGCGAGCATTGCATTGGTACTGACAGTGGCATTTTCTGGAATATTGGCTTTATTTCCTGCACTCTCAGGCTATTGGCTCAATCGTTTTTTCCCCCACGGTCAAACCACCCGCCTTCTGCTGGCTTTTCCAGCACTCTGGATGCTCTCAGAATGGCTTCGAAGCCTGCTTTTTACCGGCTTTCCCTGGCTGACGCTTGGCAGTTCACAGATACTTTCACCGCTTAAAGGGTATGCCCCCCTTTTTGGGGTTTCAGGGGTGTCTCTGGCAATTGTGTTAAGTGCCGGTCTGTTACTCAAAGCCTTTCATGAGATGCGTCAAAAATCCTGGCATGAAGTCTGGCGGGCCCTGATGATATTCACCCTGCTTTGGGGGGCAGGCAGCGTTCTGGCTTTTATTCCCTGGACACATCCCAAAGGGTCGCCCATTCAGGTCAGTCTGGTTCAGGGAAATATCCCTGAAAATCTGAAATGGTCAGCGGACATGATTCAGCCCACCCTCGATATTTATTCAGGTCTTTCAAAATCACACTGGGACAGTGACATCGTCATCTGGCCTGAATCTGCCATTCCTGATTTTCTCGGCAACCAGCAGGATTTCATCAATAAAATGGATGCCACAGCCCGAAAAAATCACACCACTTTCATTACCGGCATTCCCATCCGGAAAGAAGATCAGGGACGCTATTTTAATGCGGTCGTGGCCTTCGGCAATGGCACAGGCTATTACCTCAAACATCGGCTCGTTCCTTTTGGAGAATACATTCCCTTCGAAAAATATCTCTCCGGTCTGCTGGATATTCTGCACATTCCACTCTCAGGTTTTGTCCCGGATCCCCATCCCGCAAAACCGCTGCTGGCAGATCAGTTAAAAATTTCAACTTTTATCTGTTATGAGGCGGCTTTTCCTGAACAGGTCCGGTTTCGTGATCCTGACATCAGCCTGCTGCTCACCGTCAGCAATGACGGCTGGTTTGGCCACTCCACCGCACAGGCACAACACCTCGAGATGGCCGCCATGCGCGCACTCGAAACCGGACGTCCCATGCTGATGGTCGCCAATGACGGTCCCACTGCGATAATCAATGCCACAGGGCAGATCATGCTCGCAGCACCGGCGCATCAGCCCTTTGTTTTGACAGGCTGGGTACAGCCCATGCAGGGAAAAACCCCCTGGCTTTATTTTGGGATGGATCCCATTCTAATGCTGTCTTTTGTTCTCCTATTCAAAGCATGGCGAAACCATCGAAAAGCAAATCGATTAATTGCCCTGGAAACGACCCCGCAGACAGCCAGTCTTTAAAAAATTCTGTACACTTACAGAACAAACCCCCTTGATGCAACAGCTTCAAAAAGCACGATCTTGAACTTCAACCGCATTGTGGTATCCTGGCCGAATTGCAAAAATAAAGCGGAAACCCTATGGAACCCCAGTATCACCCGGCCAATATCGAGTCCCAGGCACAGCAATTCTGGGACGAGCACAATGTCTTTCGCGCCAGCGAAGACATCAGTCATGAAAAATTTTACTGCCTTTCCATGTTCCCTTATCCCAGTGGCTGGCTTCATATGGGGCATGTCCGCAACTATACACTGGGGGATGTGATTGCCCGCTACCAGCGTATGCTCGGCAAAAATGTTTTGCACCCAATGGGATGGGATGCCTTTGGCCTGCCCGCCGAAAATGCCGCCATCAAACATGGCGTGGCGCCCGCTGAATGGACCAAAAAAAATATTGCGCAGATGCGCACCCAGCTGAAAAGTCTGGGTCTTGCGCTGGACTGGCGCCGGGAACTGACCACCTGTGACCCTGGCTATTATCGCTGGGAACAATGGTTCTTCCTGAAACTCTACAAAAAAGGACTGGTTTACCGCAAAAATGCAGAGGTGAACTGGGATCCCGTGGACCAGACCATCCTCGCCAATGAACAGGTTGTAGACGGCCGGGGCTGGCGTTCCGGTGCGCTCGTGGAACGTCGTGAAATTCCCCAGTGGTTTTTAAAAATAACCGCCTACGCCGATGAGCTGCTCGAAGGGCTCGACCGTCTGCCCGAATGGCCCGAACAGGTCAAAACCATGCAGCGCAACTGGATTGGCCGTTCCGAAGGTGTCGAAGTCCGCTTCAAAGTCACAGACAGCGATGAGACCATCCGCATCTTCACCACCCGCCCGGACACGCTCTGTGGCGTCAGCTTTATCGCCATTGCCCCACAGCATCCCCTGGCCCGGGCGGCCGCATTGCACAACCCTGCGGTACATGATTTTCTGGACTCCGTACGCAACATCAAAGTGGCAGAAGCAGAACTTGCCACCCTCGAAAAACGGGGCGTACCCACAGGACTCACCGTCATTCACCCACTGACACAGGAAAGCATCCCTGTCTGGGTCGCCAACTTTGTCCTCATGGAATATGGCGCCGGTGCCGTCATGGCTGTTCCCGCACACGATTCACGGGACTTCGAATTTGCCATGCAATACAAACTGCCTGTTAAACCTGTGATTCAGCCGAGAGACAACAGCGGCCATGATTTTACAAAAACACCTTTTCTCAGTCCCGGAATACTGACCGATTCCGGTCCTTTCAGCGGCCAGGATTCTGCAACAGGCAGCAGGGCAATCGTGGATGCCCTTGAAGCCGCCGATGCCGGGAAACGTACCGTGCATTACCGCCTGCGTGACTGGAGCATCTCAAGACAGCGTTACTGGGGAGCGCCCATTCCCTTTATTTACTGTGACAAATGCGGTGTCGTACCTGTTCCTGAAGAAAATTTACCCGTGATGCTGCCTGAAAATATCACGCTCAATGCCGCAGGTTCCCCTTTAAAATCACTGCCCGAATTCGTCAATACCAGCTGTCCTTCCTGTCACGGTCCTGCACAGCGTGAAACAGACACCTTTGACACCTTCTTCGAATCCTCATGGTATTACGCCCGCTATGCCTGCAAAAAACAGGATCAGGCCATGCTGGATGCCCGCGCCAATTACTGGCTGCCGGTGGATCAATACATCGGTGGCGTCGAACATGCCGTCATGCATCTTCTCTATGCCCGCTTTATTCATAAAGCCATGCGGGATGAAAAACTCGTCAACTGTGATGAACCCTTCACCCGGCTGCTGACGCAGGGCATGGTGCTGAATCAGGGTGCCAAGATGTCAAAATCAAAGGGCAACACAGTCGATCCTGCTCCTTTGATTCAGCGTTACGGTGCCGATACCGCCCGTCTCTTCATGATGTTTGCAGCGCCCCCTGAGCAGAGCCTCGAATGGTCAGACAGTGGCGTCGAAGGTTCACACCGCTTCTTAAAAAAGCTCTGGGCATTCGCCTTCGAAAACCGTGACATCATCACTCAGACCAATACCCGTTCCACTCTGGATGAAAATTGTCCCGCTCTTAAAACAGCCGGCATCTCCCAGCGCATGACGCTGCGGGAACTCTATCAACTGCTGGAACAGATTCAGACAGATTACACACGGACACAGTTCAACACCGTGGTCTCAGGCTGTATGAAACTGCTCAACCTGCTCTCCCGGATACCGGACAGCGAACCGGAATCCAGCGATATTCGCGCTTGGATTATCTGTCATGGCTTTGGTGTATTACTTCGCGTGCTGTCACCCATTGCACCGCACATCACACACCAGCTCTGGCAGGAGCTACACTATGGCGGTGCCCTTGCACATGCCCCCTGGCCCCGCAGCCATATCAATGCCTGTCGGGTGGATGTCATGGGTCTTGTAGTCCAGATCGATGGCAAAAGACGGACACAGATTATGGTCCCAACCGATGCTGACAACGAGGCCATTGAACAGATCGCATCCGCCGATACCAAAGTGCAGCAGGCCGTTTTGGGGCGTACCGTTAAAAAAATCATCACAATTCCAGGAAGACTGGTAAACATCGTCACGGAAGAAAAATAAAGGAATGAAAATCACCTGCGCACAGCTCCAGGCCCACCTGAACCGCACGCTTGCAGGCGTTTATCTGGTGTCTGGAGATGAGCCGCTGCAAATGATGGAAACCGCTGACGCCATCCGCAAAGCCGCCAGACAGCAGGGTCATCAGGACGCAGTCCGGGTGGCCACTGACAGCACGGACTGGATCAACGAACTCTACACTGCCCTTCACAGTCTTTCACTGCTGTCTCCCAAACGGTTTGTTGAACTGGATTTACGGGGCGTTCGACTCACACCCGGCCACACCAAAAAACTGACGGAAACCGTCAATACCCTGCCAAAAGAGGTCATCTTACTGATCATAACCAAACGGCCTGACGCAAAAGGTCCACCCGCCTGGCAGCTTGCCTCAGAAAAAGCAGGTGTTCTCATCTCCATCTGGCCCATCAAGGGGGAGCAACTGCCACAGTGGATTCTGCAACGGGCAAAGCACATGCAACTGCCTCTGTCACTGACATCCGCGCGCTGGCTCGCAGAGCAAACCGAGGGTAATTTGCTGGCTGCCGTTCAGGAGCTCGAAAAACTGGCTCTCTGGCAGGGTGAAACAACATCCCTGTCAGAGACTTTGGAACACGCCCTAAAGGACATGATTGCAAACAGCGCCCGGTATGATATTTTTCAGCTGGCAAACGCAATGAAAGCCCGTGAAAGCCAAAAAGCACTCACCATTTTGTCCCGGTTATTACTGGCAGGAACAGAGCCGACCCTGATTCTCTGGGTCATCACCCGTGAACTGCGACAGTCAAGTCTGCCCTCCCATCTGTTACAATCAGCAGCCCGCATTGACCGCATCATAAAAGGCGCCGAAAAAGGCAGCTTCAGGGAAGCCGTTGAGAGATTACTGCTGTCCCTGTCAACCCCTTTCGCTCAGGAATCATTATGACCGTTTTGCCAAAAATCCTTCTGCCCACGCTCGCAGCATGGTTTTTTTTATTCATCACAGGCTGCAGCGGTTTCCATCTGCGCTCACCCATTCATTTAAGTCCGGCCCTGCAAAAGCCTTATCTTGAAACCGCCTCTCCCTACAGTCCCTTATCCCATGCGCTGCTGGAGGCGTTCCGCCTGTCAGGTGCCACACCCGTCGATACCCCCCGGAATGCCAGTATCATCTTTGCTATTCTGGGTGATCAACGGACACAGACCCTGCTCAGTGTCAGCAGCACCCAGTCCAGCCGACAATATCGACTCTCACTGATCGTGACTTATCAGCTCATCAGCCCCAAAGGCAAACTGTTGACAGGTCCAGAGACCGTCACGGAATCTCGCGTTCTGACAATGGCATCAGATCAAATATTGAGCAGCAGTAATGAAATAAATACCTTGTACCATCAAATTCGTATCGCAGTGGTCCATGACATCATGAACCGCCTCGCTTCCCATGAAATCTCTGATATCCTATCAGGATCAAAACACAGAACCGATAAATGAAATTTTCATGTGCTAACGGGTGGGCATTCTGTCATGGTAAAACCCATAGGTCTCCTTGGAGGCACCTTTGATCCCATCCATTTTGGACATCTGCGCACGGCGCTCGAGTGTCAGAGCGCATTGAATCTTGCTGAAGTTCGTCTTATTCCCTGCTTTCAACCCGTGCATCGGACGGCGCCTGTGGCGTCTCCGGAAGAACGGCTGGCCATGGTGAAATGTGCCATCCAGAATGAACCTGCTTTAACCGTCGAAGCATGTGAGATTCGAAGAGCCTCCCCTTCATGGACAATTGACACCCTTGAAACACTGCGTCGTGACCTGCCTGACACCCCGCTTTGTCTCATCATGGGCATTGACGTATTGTCTGCCTTCCCGCAATGGCGGCGTTTTGCTGAGATTCCCACGCTCGCTCATCTCATTATTGCCCACAGGCCCAACTGTCATCTGCCTGACAACCCTGAAATCAACGCATTATTGTCTGAGCGTATGGTAAAATCCCCCGCTGCACTGCATGAGGCAAAGGCAGGCAAAATCCTGTTTCATCCTGTGACACCGCTTGAAATTTCTGCAACCGACATCCGCAGACAGATTGCAGCCGGTCTTAACCCCCGATATCTCCTGCCGGACAGTGTCTGTGATTACATCCGGCAACAGGGTATTTATAAAAACTTCGATGGAAACACTCAATGAACACTGAAACCATTCTGCAAATCGTAACAGATGCACTCCACGAACTTAAAGCCATCGATCTTTCCATGATTGATGTACGCGAAATGACAACGGTCACTGATTTTATGATCATCTGCACGGGTCGCTCCACCCGACATGTCAAATCGCTCGCCAATGAAGTCATTCAGACCGCCAAAGCCGCTGAGGTCAGCTACATTCGCGCTGAGGGTGAAAAAAACGGCGACTGGGTGATTGTTGATCTCGCGGATGTCGTGGTCCATATCATGCTGCCTGCCGTCCGCGAATTCTACCGGCTGGAAGACCTCTGGCATCCGGTCGAAACCGCCCGCAACAGGCAAAATCAATGAAACTGCGTATCCTTTCACCCGGCAACCGCATGCCGGTCTGGGTGAATGCAGGTTACGAAGACTACGCCAGACGTTTTGTTGCACCCTACAGTCTGACACTGAACGCCCTTCCCGCTGAAAAACGCACCCCCACAGCCGACATCAAAAAGATCACTGAGCGCGAAGGCAAAAAAATGCTGGCATCTCTTCAGTCCGGTCACAGAATCATTGCACTCGATGAACGCGGTGAACTCTGGTCCACTCAAAAACTTGCATCCATCCTCAAAGAGTGGAGCAGCATGGCCCCTGGCATCGATTTTTTGATCGGCGGCACCGACGGTCTGTCGAAAGAATGCCTTGATCGCGCACACTGCCGATGGTCACTGTCCCCTTTGACACTGCCCCATCCGCTGGTTCGCATTCTGCTCGCAGAACAGCTCTATCGTGCCACCGCCCTGCTCCGAAACCACCCCTATCACCGCGACTGAAATCAGTTTGCACCAAACACAGCATCGTGTCTTTCAAGCCACCGGAGTGTGTCAAAAACGGATTTTTCGGCCGTCAGATGCAGCGCATGCAACCCGGCCTCACGCGCCCCCAGAACATTCTGCAGTGAATCATCCACAAACAGCGTTTCATGCGCTTTGAAATGATTGTCTGAGACAATCCGGACAAATGAGGCGGGGTCCGGTTTTCTCTGTCCAAGAACAAATGAATAATATTCCCTGTCAAAATATTCGCTGAATCCATCAATACCCAGATGGTTTCTGCAGAAATTAAAAACTTCCCGCATATGAATGGCGTTGGTGTTGCTGAAGAGAAAAACCCTGAAATCTTTTCTGAGTGTTTTGATAAATTCCAGGCGGTTTTTTGGAATATCCAGCAGCATGGCATTCCAGGCAGCGTCAAACACTTCATCTGTTGCCCTGATACCGAGTCGCTCACAGAGTCCCGCGCGGAATGCTTCGCAGGAAATTTTTCCGGTCTCATAAAGATCAAACAGATGATCCTGCCTGTTGCGGGTGAATACCGCATCCAAATGAAAGGCGCCCAGTCGCCGAAAAGCCTTTGAAGTCAGACTGAAATCCAGATTCAGAATCACGCCGCCCATATCAAAAATAATATTTTTAACCGTCATGGTTTTAAACCGTCCGTTTGTTCATATTTTGTTCAAAAAACCTGATATAATAAAAGAACAGGGTCACATTATTTTTTATATGAGGTACTTAACAGGAAAATAAAAATGCTAGGGCATTTTTTCCAGATAGGTCCCGTTACTTCCCCAGAGATCATTGGATCATATGATCTCAAACTTGTCATATTATCATTCGTCGTTGCAACATTTGCCTCCTATATCGCTCTCGATATTACCGGCAGACTGAGAGATGAAAATGTCAGCGGACCAGAAATCATTTACTGGCTTCTGGGCGGCGCATTTGCAATGGGTGCCGGCATCTGGTCCATGCATTTTATCGGCATGCTGTCATTCAAGATGCCAATGCCCATGAATTACAGTCCTGTCTGGACCGGCATCTCCATGCTGGTCGCCGTCTGTGCCTCTTTTTTTGCACTGAATCTCCTGAAAAAACAGATCAACTGGCGCCATCTGGCAGGCGGGGGGATTATTCTCGGCGTTGCCATTGCTTCCATGCATTATACCGGCATGCATGCCATGAATGGGATTACAATTCATTATCGGCCGGGTCTCTTTTTTCTCTCCATTGCAATTGCCATCATTGCCTCAGAGGCGGCGCTTTGGCTGGCACTGAAGAGCAACGAAGGGATATTAAACACCCGGATCAAACTGAAAATAATCAGTGCGATCATCATGGGGTCTGCCATCTGCGGCATGCACTATACCGGAATGGCATCTGCCGTATTCACAGACCCTTCCAGCAATATGCCAGCCCATACGCTGGATCCCGGAATGCTTTCCATCACCATCGCCGGCGTGACTTTTTTTGTTCTGGGCATTGCGTTTACCCTGTCGACATACAAAGAAATGAAAAATCAGCAGCTCATCATCATTGCGCGCCTTGCAGGCATGACTGAAGTCGCCACCAATGTTCTGCACAATGTCGGAAATGTACTGAACAGCGTCAACATCTCAGCTGCTGTTATCCGGGAAAAAACAGAAAAAACACCTCTTTTGATACTGAAAGATCTGAACGACCTGCTTGCCCGCAACAAATCTGACCTGCCGGCTTTTTTCAGCACCCGCCAGGGCGCGCATCTGCCTGACTTTGTATCGGAACTCTTTGAGGTGTGGAAGAAAGAACAGCAGGCACTTATTTCTGAGCTGAATAACATGGGGAAAAATCTTCAGCACATCAAGGATATTATCTCAACACAGCAGTCGCTGAATTATGTCACCAACTGTGAGCAGAGAATTTATTTAAGCAGTCTCATTGATGAGGCAATTTTGCTGACTGGCGCCGGCTGCACACAGGAAATCGCCATTTCCAAAAATATTCAGGAGATCAGCCCTGTCTTTGCAGACAAAATAAAACTGATGCAAATTATCGTCAATCTTCTTCAGAATGCCAGGGAATCGGTGCAGCAGGCAAAAAAATCCGAAAAAAAAATCTCAGTTTCCGTCACCCTGAAAGATTCCGTGATTCAGATGGTGTTTACAGACAATGGCACCGGCATTGAAAAAGAAAATATGGTCACCATTTTCACCTATGGTTTTACCACCAAAAGAAGCGGCCATGGCTATGGTCTGCATACAAGCGCCATTCTGGCCCGCCAGCTTGGCGGAACCATCCGGGCAGAAAGTGACGGAATGGGAAAAGGCGCCAGATTTACGCTTGAAATACCCAACAAACAGTCAGCCAGCTCCGGGTGATTTAAAATCCGGGAGGGAGAACCTATGCAGGGACAAAATCACAGCCACGAAGTCCATGATTTTCGGATCATTGTGATTGATGACAACTCGGAAATTCACCGGGATTTTATCAAGATTCTGACCAGCATTCAGTCCACTGAAAAACTGGACAGCCTAAGCGACAGTCTGTTCAGCGCGAATGAAGGGAAAAAAACCAGAGAACCCGGATTTTCCCTGCCCCAGTTCAACATCGACACGGCAATCCAGGGAGAGGAGGGATTTTTCAAAATCAGAAATGCCCTTCAGGAGGGCAGACCTTATTCACTTGCTTTTGTCGATATCCGCATGCCGCCAGGATGGGACGGCATCGAAACGATTCAGCACATCTGGGCACTGGACCGGGATATTCAGATTGTCATCTGCACAGCCTATTCTGATTATTCATGGGAGGAAACTCTCTCCGCACTGGGTGAAACTGACAATCTGCTGGTGTTGAAAAAACCGTTCGATCAGGTCGCCGTTCGGCAGCTTGCCTATGCACTGACACGCAAGTGGCAGATTGCCCACGAGATGAAACAATACAATGCCTCACTCGAGGCGGAAATTCAGGATCGAACCAGAGAACTGAAATTTCAAGCCATGCATGATGCCCTGACCGGACTGCCCAACCGGCTGCTGCTTGAAGAAAAAGTAAAACAGGCCATTGCAGCAGCCAAAAAAAGCGGAAAAAAAACCGCACTCCTCTTTTTTGATCTCGACCGTTTCAAGCTCATCAATGACAGTCTGAATCATATGACAGGCGATCAGCTGCTGTGCGCTGTCACATCAAGACTCAGGAAAGTCATACGTCCCGGTGATACGCTTGCAAGACTGGGTGGCGACGAATTTATTGTTGTCATGACAGATATCTCCGGCACCGATCAGATCGCAGGTATTGCAACCGCCCTCCTGAAACAGTTCAATCAGCCTTTTCGCGTGGCTGAGCGGGACATACTCATCACAGTCAGCGCCGGTATCAGTCTCTGGCCTGACAATGGCGAAAATTTCCAGGAACTGATCCGCAGTGCCGATATGGCCATGTACCGGGCCAAGGAACTGGGTGGAAGGCAGTTTCAATATTATGATTCAAATATGAATAAAAATTATTTTAATAAACTTGAAAATGGCATCCGGCTGCGCAGGGCACTTGCCAATGAAGAGTTCTTTTTATGTTATCAGCCTCAGTTCGATATCTCCGGTGAAAAGCTGGTTGCAGTTGAGGCTCTCATCCGCTGGAATGATCCCAAAAAAGGAGTGATGCTTCCGATGGATTTTATTCCACTGGCCGAGGAAACAGGTCTGATTGTGCCTCTTGGAGAGTGGATTTTAAAAACAGCCTGCAGACAGGCCGTTGAATGGCAAAGCGCCGGTTTTCCCCTGATCCGGATTGCAGTCAACATCACCTCACAGCAGTTACACCAGCATAATTTTCTTAAAATGACAGAAAACATCCTGTCTGAAACCGGGCTTGCCCCTGAATATCTGGAACTTGAACTGACTGAAAACACCATCGTCAACAGTCCAAATGTGATTCATACCATCGATTCACTCCGAAAAATAGGCGTTAAAATTGCACTCGATGATTTTGGCACCGGCTATTCCTGTCTGAGCTATCTCAGAAACATCAAGCTCGACCGCCTGAAGATTGACCGTTCATTTGTCAGAAATATCAGTGTCAACAACGGGGATGAAGTGATCATTCATGCCATTATCGAAATGGCACGCAGCATGAATCTTGAGGTGGTGGCCGAAGGAGTGGAAAACAGTGCCCAGCTGAAATTTCTGCAGGAACAAAACTGCAGCGAAATTCAGGGTTTTTATTTCAGCCATCCCCTGTCCGGTGACGAGATGAAAAAACTGATGAGTGACATACCGAGCTTCAGAGAAATACTGTCAAAAAACAACTGATGTCTGGCGGCATCATGTCATTGCGGGGCCTGACGCTTCCCGGCCCCGCAAAGACAGTATTCTTCAGTCGAATTTGAAAAGATCAGGCCCTATCCGTCAAAATGTTACCGGACCCCTCTGCCCATTCTTCCCTCCACCTTAAAATTTTTCATATCAGATGCATTGCCGGTGAGCCCTCTGTCACCTGAAACAAGACCCAGCGCTTTGGACTCCACAAGGAAAGGGACATATTCCTCAAGAATCAGCTCATAGGAAATGCGGCCTTCTTTCAGAGAAGACACTGAAAAATCCTTGAAATCCACATTGTCAATCAGCCGGGTGTTTTTGCCCGAAAAAAGTCCGCAACAGCCACCCTTCACCTTAAGATCATCGAGTTTCTCAAGAAAGGAAAAGTTCGCATCACCAAGACCGATCAACTTAAGAAACAGCCCCCCGCAGTACGATGCACGGATGAAGGCATCAAGGGATGCAGAACAGTCATGGCAGTCCCCGTCGGTTACCCAGAACACAAACAGGCCCTCCCCGTCATTTCTGATTTTTTTTCCGGGACTTTTTTCATTTTTTGGGTAAAAATCCGAAATAATTTTATTCATAACCGGGGCATAATTGGTGTCATAGCGAATACTCTTATTTTCCAGTGGTTCGATGATATCCTGCTGAACTGAAAAATTATAAATAGCTTCATCACTGGTGACATCCAGAATAACAACATCCGAATTGACAGTTTTTCCAAAGGAGTAAATCTGCATTTTTCCATCATCATCAAAAACCCGGGCAAGTCGCGCCAGCTGACGTATGATCCGGTCCATATGCCCCCCCAAAATCAGGGAAGTAGGACGGTCTTCCACCGTGCCGTCATCCATCGAACCCGAGATATCCAGAACAAATACGACACGGGTTCTGTGATCAGACAACCCGAGATCTGCAAGCGTTTCATCCAGATTGCCAATACTGGCTTTTTGTTCAAATTTTTCCGCCTGATTTTCATAGGCGGGAGGTGCACTGACGCGTGAATACATGGATAAATCCTCTCAAAATAAGTGAGTTGAATTTTTTGAATTTTTATATCGAAAAAAAACAGAAATTATCCGGAGTCTGCCGACTCGGATAATGGGAACAGAACATTATGTATTACAGTGGGTCTTCCATGCCAGCTATTACAAACAGTGCCCATAGACACTCCAAATTGGAAAACACGATACTGTTATAGCAGAATTGCAGTCAGCCACAAGAGGGTAAAAAATTATTTTTTTTGAAAATTCGAATGGGCTGTTCACAGCCACTTCTTCAACTCAACAGGAAATATTGCCGATATTTTACCGATGCTGCTTTGATCCTGATCACGCCAAATTATAAGTCATTTAATAATTTGGCGTCCCCAAGGGGATTCGAACCCCTGTTACCGCCGTGAAAGGGCGATGTCCTAGGCCTCTAGACGATGGGGACCTATGGTTCTTACTGTCTGTTGCCGTTGGTGGAGCCAGGCGGGATCGAACCGCCGACCTCTTGCATGCCATGCAAGCGCTCTCCCAGCTGAGCTATGGCCCCGGTCTGTCTACCAGCGCTAAACAACAGAGCCGCGATTCTAGGGAGCCACTCCGGGCTTGTCAATCCAAAATCAATGGTTTTAATCAATTAGATGCTGTGAGCGCATCCAAACGGGCCAGCGTCCGGGCAGGGCCCAAAAGTTTTAAGGTGGCATCAATGGGTGGGGAAACCGTCCCTCCGGTCACAGCCACCCTTAAAGGCTGGGCAATTTTGCCCAATTTAAGCCCCAGCCCTTCAGCCACATCATTGACGGCCTGATGAATCGCCTCAGCACGCCATTCCGGCAATGCCGCAAAACGATCACGAAGGGCAGCTAGATGCGACCGGGCTTCCTGGGTTAAATGCTTGCTGGCAAGGTCCGGAGGGCAGACAACACTGTCCGTATAGAAATACCGGCTCTTTTCAGCCATTTCCTTCAGGGTCTTACAGCGATCGCCCTGAGCCTGCAGGAGATCTGTCAGGGCAGGTCCCTGTTTCGGGTCAATGCCCTGCTGCGCCATGTGCCAGGCGAGTTCAGAAGCCACCCGACTGGGATCCAGGGTGCGAATATAGTGTTGGTTAAGCCAGAGCAGCTTTTCAGGGTTAAAAGAGGCGGCAGCCCGGTTAATATCCTTGATTTCAAAGTACTCAATCATCTCATCTAGGGAAAATATCTCCTGATCGCCATGAGACCAGCCAAGACGAACCAGATAATTCAGCAACGCTTCCGGCAGGAAGCCATCTTCCCGGTATTGCATCACACTGACGGCGCCATGACGCTTGGAAAGGCGCTTGCCATCCGGTCCCAAAATCATCGGCACATGGGCATAAATAGGCGGTTTCGCACCCAGGGCTGCAAGAATATTGACCTGACGGGGTGTGTTGTTGATATGGTCATCCCCCCGGATCACATGGGTGATATTCATGTCCCAGTCATCCACCACCACCGAAAAATTATAGGTGGGCACCCCATCAGTCCGCGCAATGACCAGATCGTCCAGTTCAATATTCTGGAAAACCAGGGAGCCATGCACCAAGTCCTCAAAATGAACTGCACCTTCCGCTGGGTTTCGAAAACGAATGACAAAAGGGCCCTCACCCGGTTCTTTACGATCCCGGCAATGGCCATCATAGCGGGGCTTTTGCCTAGCGGCTGTTTGATCCGCCCGCATTTGTTCAAGACGTTCTTTGGAACAATAACAGCGATAAGCATGGCCTTCGGCAAGGAGCTGATTCGCCACTTCCCGGTAACGATCCATACGTTTGGACTGATAAAACGGCCCCTGATCCCACTGAAGACCCAGCCACCCCATCCCATCCAAAATGGCCTGAATGGAGGCCTCTGTTGAACGCTCTTTATCCGTATCTTCAATGCGAAGAACAAACTGGCCTTTGGTCTTTTTGGCATACAACCAACAATACAGCGCGGTTCTCGCACCCCCTACGTGTAAATACCCAGTCGGGCTTGGAGCAAAACGTGTCACGACGGTCATAAAAATGGGATTCCTGAACAAAGCTCGAGAAAAATTTGATCGAAGTATAGATTGACGGGACTGCAAATGCCAAATAGAATCCGCGCCAGTTAAGGGCGATTAGCTCAGCGGTAGAGCACTGCCTTCACACGGCAGGGGCCACTGGTTCGATCCCAGTATCGCCCACCACCTAACAAACTTACCCGTAAACGTGCCCGTGCCCGGCTTTTTTGCAATGGATCAGGAGAGATCATGAAGAAAAGGTATAATATTGCCTTACTTCCGGAAAGCTCCAGCGAATCTGTAATTAATCTATCCAGTCAATTTTCTTCCGCTTCTGCCGGATATCTCCTTGGTAAGCAGTCATTACCCCATGTCACATTGTATCAATTTCTTTCTGATCCAAACGATATTGCCCGCATCATTCAAAACTTGGAATCATCAAAAATACCCCGGTCAATTGATCTGATTTTTTCTCATTTCAGCTATATTACGTTTGACGATACAATCTATTGGGCATCTCTTTTACCGAACCGGATTGATGAACTGAATGCCATGCACCGCGATGTCGCAGGCATGATCGCTCACCCCATCAAAGAAAATTATGATCCCCATATGACTCTGTTAAGCACCAGAGACAAAAATTACGTGTCATTATTCGAGCCCACAGAAAAAGTATACACTCCCATCATGGATACGTTTACTCTCTCCATCGGAGAATCTGACAATATCGGTCAGCTTATCAATATCGTGCATCAATTTAACATTGGGAAAGAGAGTCATTATCAACTCCGCCTTAGATAGCACGGAAACAACCAATGAATACAGGAAGTAACTCAAAAAAAATATGCCAATTTAAAGCTCATCTGTCATTCCCGCGAAGGCGGGAACCTATTCAGCGGCTGGCAGTCAATGGCCCATTTGCAGATAAGTTGGAATGGATTCCCGCCTTCGCGG
>Ga0206941_10065_pt2 | contig 30240 bp, 19 predicted proteins | sample Alteio_BWOrgHeat_9_FD_153251 | JGI IMG/M metagenome (GOLD analysis project Ga0206941, IMG submission 153251) | Enriched cells from forest soil in Barre Woods Harvard Forest LTER site, Petersham, Massachusetts, United States -... | ecosystem: Environmental > Terrestrial > Soil > Temperate forest >...
GTACCACCGGTGAATCTTGCCGGTCTCATCCCGGAAAGGTTCGGCCCGAATCAGAAACCATCGATACACCCCGTCATGACGTCGAATACGAGCCTCAATCTCGCTTGGCTCTCCCGAAACCAACATTTCCTGCCATCTCTTCATTAACGGCGGTAGATCATCTGGATGGAAAGCGATTTGCCAGCCCCAGCCATGGGACTCTTCGGGGGACAGACCTGTGTATTCGTGCCAACGCTTGCTAAGGAATTCGTTCGGACCATCCGGTAGATTGCACCATGCAAGGGCTGGGATCGTATCGATCACCTGCAGCAGCTTGACCTCGCTCGCGCGCAGCGATTCCTCCGACTGTTTGCGCTCCGAGATGTCCTCGGAAAGAGCCATAATGAAACGCGGCAATCTCTCGGTGCCGGGTACGAGGGATACATTGTTTCGCACCCACAACAGGCTGCCGTTCTTTCGCCGGTATTGCTTCTCGATTTGAAATTGCCGGCGCTTTCCCGCCAAAAGCTCCTCAACGAGCGCCCGGCTAAGATCGCGGTATTCCTCAAGCGTGACATCGAGGAGGCGGAGCTGCTGCAACTCTTCCTCGCTGTATCCAAGCATCGCTTGATACGCAGGATTTGTGGCAATGAACTGGCCGTTCGGGTCGGTCAGTGCGACTCCGATGACCGAATTCTCGAAAACCGATCGCCAGAGTTCCTCGCCTCCCGCAAGCTCAGCGTGCGCCTTCTGCAAGGCATGATCGTCTAGCGGCAGTCTTTCAGCTTTCGGCTTTCGTGATTCGCGGTTGCGTTTGGAAGTCGGCTTTGCCTGGGCCATGTGGTCAGAGCCCCGCATCGTGTGGATTGGCTTTCTATTCTATTTCTTCCAATTGATTCAAATCCACTCTTTTCAAAAAGAGAAAGGTCGGCGCTGACGCCCCCAACGGGGTGGATATTTTCTCTTAAAGACTACATCCCACTCGAGAATGCAACTTGCGGTTTCATCGTCGACTCTGGCGCCGCGCACGATTGTGTCAATTCTGCGGAAATCACCAGCCGATGCCTTGGTATGACCTTATACCTTCGTCCAGTAGTTTCGCCGTGATACCCGTGTGAGGATCGCCTTGGCACAGGCGTTCGGACTCAAACGCAGATTCGAAGAGCCCCGCATACGCCTCCCGCACAACGCGAACCACACGGAGAGAGGAGCAAATATGAGGCACGACCCGAATGTGACAATCGGAAATCGGAACAGGCGAAGCTTTTTGAAGACCGGTTTAGTGGCCGCAGGCGCGGCAACGGTGGGCGTGGGGCTGTTAGAGCACAGCACGCAAGCAGCGGCGCAAAGCAGCGGCCTCACCGCAGGCGATGTTGCCATCCTGCAGTTTCTGGCAGCTGGAGAGCTCCTGGAAGCCGATTTCTGGACGCAGTACAACGAGCTGGGCGGAATCAGGGACAGTGAGGTTTTTGGAGGGGTGGGGAGTTTCGTCTACACCGAGCGGCTGCGGTCGATCGATCCGAATTTTCCGCGGTACATTCACGACAACACCGATGACGAGATCAGTCATGCGGCCTTCATCAATGCCTATCTCGTCTCGAGAGGAGCTGAGCCGGTAAGTCTTGACCAGTTCAGAACACTTGAGGGGAGCAAAGCTACAGGATCGAGCGGGAAGGCGAGGCTGACGAACCTGATGCAACTGACCATAGACACCAGCTGGTGGACGCGCTATCGCAGCAGCACGAACAATCCGGACGTCAATCCCACTGTTTTTGAGCAGGCAGTGCCGGATTTGCATAACGGTCAGCACACGGCGATACCGCGAACGGATGACGATTTGTACCCGCATGCGCACATCCAGGCGATTGCCAACACCGCGGCTTTCCAGATGCCTACGGTTGAGCAAGGCGGCGGTAGTCTACGAATGGCGCTGGCACAACGCGCGACCGACGTAGAGGTCCTTCGATTGTTGATCAGCATGGGACCAATCGAGAGCATGCATTTTCAGACCTGGCATGAGAAGGCTGGCCAGGTGCGACCAATCACCGATCCGACGAATGGGCTGACGTTTCCCGACCTGAACTGCGGCGTGGACCCTAACACTGGAGCAAGAGACGCCGTAGTCAGAGAAATGTTCCAGACGAACCTGATCATGCCAGAGCCTTGTCCGTTTATCAGCACCAGCTTGCCGACATGTTCCGTAGTCCGGCCCACGAACACGACCGGAGCAGCGACGGGAGCGCTGAAGTTCCTGACAGCGATGGGGCTTTTCATTGGTCAGTCGCAGGATTTCTTTAGCTACTTAGCAGAGTTGGCCTCCGCGGCCGACGCGGCACAGCGGAGCATCTAGCGACTTGAATTGATGTGGCGAAGCCACTCAGTTGTTTCTTCCCCGAGTCGAACAATCAGCAGGGCAATAATCGACGGCTCAGAAGCCATCTGGGATACGGTGCTCATTCAAATAGCGACGTCGGCCCGCACAGAAATGGCAATGCGCAATCACAAGGAGACCCGCAAATGGATATCCGTAATGCCTCGGCGAGGCCGGTCGGGCGACGGCGCTTCCTCAATGCCGCTGCCATGACCTTCGCAGCTTCGCAACTCGGCTTACTCGAGTACGCGAATGCAGAGTCCTCGACACTAAATCCATCCCCACCGGCTTTAGGCAAACCTAAGAACCAGATCGCCCTCGCCTCGATAAGGCAGATTCAGGCGGGGGTGCTCAATATTGGATACGCCGATGAGGGTCCGTCCGATGGTCCTGCCGTCATTCTTCTCCATGGCTGGCCGTACGACATTCATAGCTTCGTCGACGTATCGCCTTTACTGGTATCGGCAGGTTATCGAGTGGTAGTCCCTTTTCTGCGTGGCTACGGTACAACACGTTTTATTTCCGCTGAGACGTTTCGGAATGGCCAGCAGTCTGCCGTGGCTGTTGACATCATAGCCTTGATGGATGCGCTTCATATTCGGCGGGCGATTGTAGGCGGTTTTGACTGGGGCGCGCGTACTGCGGATACTATGGCCGTGCTTTGGCCGGAGCGCTGCAAAGCGATCGTTTCCGTGAGCGGCTACCTGATCGGCAGCCAAGAGGGAGGTAAGCTTCCTCTGCCTCCAAGCGCAGAGCTCCAGTGGTGGTATCAGTATTATTTCGCCACGGATCGGGGGCGTATCGGCTACGACAAATATCGACACGACTTCAACAAGCTCATTTGGCAACTGGCATCCCCGAAGTGGAACTTTGATGATCTGACATTCGATCGCAGTGCAGCCTCGTTCCAAAACGAGGATCACGTACCCGTCGTCGTTCATAACTATCGATGGCGACTGGGGTTGGCAGAAGGCGAATCGAAATACGACAAATTCGAACGACAACTCGCCCAAGCCCCTGCCATCAGCGTACCGGCCATCACACTTGAAGGTGATGCAAATGGAGCACCTCATCCGGATCCATCTATGTATGCAAAGAAGTTCTCTGGCCGATATCAACATCGAACCATCACAGGGGGAATCGGCCACAATCTGCCGCAAGAAGCTCCAGAGGCATTCGCACAGGCGATAGTCGATGTCGATCGACTGTGATGCGTTGGGGACTTGCAGTAGGTTTATCAATCGAACCATTCGGTCTTGGCCACATTGCTGACCCTCCATCTCGCAGAGGATCGGGCCTAATGGTGCGTTCGACGCTCGGTCTGTAAGGAGAAACGATACCAATGATGCACTCCGGCAAGCTTTGTCGTGACACTGGAATCGCCGAAAGAGATTGCACGAGCGGGCGCGTCGGGGAGCTTGTGGTCGCGGCGCGAGCTGGCTCGAGCGCCGCTTTCGAGGAACTCCAGAAGCTCTATTCGAATCGTCTTTACAAGCGAATTCTTTCGATTACCCGGAACCACGAAGACGCAGAAGACGCACTCCAGGACACCTTCATGCGAGCCTACCTGGCACTCAACTCCTTTCAGGGCGATCGCACGTGTCTACGTGGTTAACCAGGATTGCTATTAATTCGGCGCTCATGGTCATCCGTCGGCGCCGCCATCCCTACGCTGAGGTCTCATTCACACCACCGTCAGAATCGTCCGCGGGCTTTCAAGAGTTCGATATCCTCGATTCGGCTCTGACTCCCGAAGAGATCTGCGATCTGAAACAGCGATTCGACAGAATGCGTAGCGCAGTCGATCGACTGGATCCCAAATCGCGTACCGCGATCGGGATCTGGTCGACACAAGAATGCACAATGAAGGAACTAGCCCACGCTCTCGATGTCTCGCTTGCGACGGTGAAGGCGAGGCTCCATCGGGCGAGAAAGAGACTTGCCAGAGGAGAAGCGTCGACCACAAGCACCAAAGGACTCTTTCGCAGAAGCACGGGGATTTCGAATTCAGACCCGCACAGAGATATGCCTGAGACACTACTAAATCGTCTGCCGGAATCTGTTTGCGTGCAGCAGTCACGGAATGGCGGAGCGCTTTCGGCCCCAGCGAGTGAATTGCGCAACTTCATTGATTGGGTAGCGAGGCTGGTTCGTCGCCCGGTCTCGACTCGAATTCTGACCGAAATCTGGCTCGATGAACTAACCTGCATGGACTGTACCCCGGAACCGATTAGCAAGGGTTGGCGAATCGTGAGCCTGAGAGCGTCGACGAGCCTAGCAAACAGTTTGATTGCGTCACAGCTTAGAGACCCTTGAACGTAACCGGGTTTGCATCCCTACGTTCGTTTGTTGTAGCTGCCAACACCAACACAATGGGTCCGCGACCTGGAACGATCCGATTTCAATCATCGCACCCGATCATTCGGGTATTAGTAGCTAGGAGTGAGAGTGATCCGCTTGATTTGGAAATTTGTCTTGGCCGGAACTGTTCTATTTGCACTGGCGCAGTTCATTCACCCGGTTATTCCAGCACTACCAGCGAAAGCCGAGTTAGATGCTCCGCCAGGTGTAAAACAGACTCTTGAACAAAGCTGTTATAGCTGTCATTCGAATGAGGTGCGGCTGGCGTGGTTTGATCAGATCGAGCCCGGCTACTGGATGGTGAGGCATGACATCCTTACCGCACGATTACATCTCAACTTTTCAACCCTAGGCTCGGCTCCGCCTGCAGTCCAGAGAGCGAAGCTCTTCGAAGCTGTGAATATGATCCAGCTTGGCGCTATGCCGCTCCGTCAATTCACCGCACTGCATCCCGGCGCAAAGGTAACCGCTGAAGAGTTGGCCACGCTGAAAGCCTTTCTTACTCCCTGGGGCACGCCGCCAGGCCTTTCAACCGACGCGAACGGGGATGACGAGCGGCTTGTTGCTCATCATGACGTACGAGCAACGTCATTTTCGTTGACTGCTGTTGAGCCGGAACCCAATGGGTTGGCGTTCGACCCGTCATTTGAGAAATGGAGACTGTTGAGCACCACTGATCCCGGCGACAACAACACCTTCCGATTCATTCTAGGCAACGATATTGCAGTGAAGGCGGTGCAATCCGACAATATTTCTCCGTGGCCGGACGGTACAAGATTCGCAAAAATTGCCTGGGAGCAGGATCTTGGCTCTGACGGGCTGATTCATCCGGGAAAATTCGTACAAGTCGAAGTGATGGCGAAGGACGCCCGACGCTATAAGGATACCGATGGATGGGGTTGGGGACGCTGGCGCGGTCTTGCGCTGACACCCTATGGAGAAAATGCGCATTTCGTCGATGAATGTACGGGCTGTCATATGCCGGTGCATGACAACGACTATGTCTACACACTTCCCATCACGAGCGCTCGCTTCAATCGCGAACAGATTGTGAACGATGCAGCTGCGTCCCTACCGGCGAGTTTGCCCTGGGAGCCGCTTGGCTGGCGAGCGCTGACGATGTACGTCGACCCGAAGACACGCACGACGGCAACGCTCTACGGGAACGATACGGCCGTGCAGTCCCTCGAACGCACAGACGCCGCGGCAACCCGTCCTCCCGGCTATCCATCAGGCACTCTGCTGGCACTCGTCACTTGGGCCCAGCGGGATGATCCTCGTTGGTTCGGCGGGCGTATCCCCGATACACCATTGAAGGTCGAGTTTGTGCAGGCATCCTCCGGCAACGGCGCAAATATATATCGGGTGTTCGAAGGGAAGACGCTCGCCGAAACGCACCCGGATACTCAAAATTCTGCGCAGAGAACGGGCTTCATCCTGAATCTCAAGCCAGTTTCATTGCCGTAACCGCGCGCAGATCGAGAGAAGGAGGAGTACGACTACGGCGGCAACCGCTCATCTTTGTGCAAGTCTACGAAGACAACATTCTCTGAACGGAGGTTCTGATGTCCAAAGTATGGTTGGTAACCGGGAGCGCAAGTGGTTTAGGCCGCGAAATCGCAGAGGCAGTTCTCGCGTCGGGCGATCGCCTGCTGGCGACGGCTCGCGATCCGCGGCGATTGAACGATCTTGTCGAGGGGTATGGAAAACAAGTGTCTATCGCCCCCCTCGACGTCGCCGATGAGGCGGCCGCGAAAATCGCCGTTGCTAACGCTGTCGATGTCTTCGGACGATTGGATGTTCTCGTCAACAATGCTGGATATGGGGATATTGCCCCGTTTGAGCAGGTGAGTTCAGAGAGATTTCGCGCCTTGATTGAGACAAACTTCTTTGGCGTAGTCTCCATGACCCGGGCCGCTATTCCAATCATGCGTAAGCAAAGGAGTGGGTGCATCCTGCAGATCTCATCGGTCGGCGGTCGGTTCGCAACGCCGGGAGGTGCTGCCTACCATGCCTCGAAATGGGCCATAGGCGGCTTCACGGAGGCCGTTGCTCAGGAGGTAGCAGCCTTCGCGGTGAAGGTATGCGCTCTGGAACCGGGCGGCATGAGGACCAACTGGGGCAATCGCGCGAACGCGGATGTCCCGACTCTCTTGCCAGAATATGAGTCGTCTGTCGGCGCATGGGTGAAGAGCCTTGAAACCTATTGGGGACATGAGACGAGTGACCCCGCAAGAGTCGCTCAGGTAATCCTGCAACTCGCCACGAAAGAGCAGCTTCCTGCTCACCTCCTGCTCGGCAGTGACGCCGTGCAGTATGCCCCGAATTGCCGAGGACAAGCGGGAGTCTGACGCCAAGGCGTGGTTTCAGGTCAGCGTCTCAACTGATTTTGAAGGCGTACAGGAGCAGCCCGCTTTGCAGCTCTGACTTTTAATGCGCCCACCGTTGCACAGTCGCCTATTCAGCTCTGGGAAGCCGGCAAGCGGCCAGCATTCTCATGTTCCGAACGAATTTTAAAGCGAGCTTGCAGGAGAATCGAGGGCTGATTCCACACGATCAGCCCCGTGGCCGCCGGGTTGGAATTTTGGCAGCATTTTGGCAGCAAATAACGCCCATTGGGCCGTTCTTGCCGGTTCTGCCGGTTCGTAAGTACTGTGCCGTCTATAATTTGCATTTCGACCCACTCCATGGCATGGAAGAGGCTGTCGGTTCGATCCCGACCAGGTCCGCCAAATCGCTCAACGTAGCGGACGCCCCTCCCGTGAACCAAAACGGTCGCAAACACTGGCTGACCTGGATGAGGTAGCGGATATCTCGAACGATGTCCCAGAAATGTGAGTCCATGAATTCCCCTGGTTGACCCCAGTGGCGGTGTCAGAAGCCGGAGCCAGTCTTGGTTCCGTAGGCAACTTCGATGTTTCTTATTCTCCCCTACTTATCGGGCGTGGGCGGGTAGTTTTTGAAAAGTTTGGCCATCGCCTTTTGCAGATTCTTGTAGTTCTTATCCGGATCCTTCTTCAGGTCGATCGTCTTGGTCGCATCTCCACGCCAGATCAGCTGCTTCTGTGCGGGGTCATACAGGTCCGCGACTATCGTCCCGATTGGAACGCTCGAAGTCTGTCCCTGCACTGAACCGTCCCAACCGCCGCCCCAGCCTCTGCCGCCCCAGCCCATGCCCGAGACATTCAGGCTGTGTTCCTGACGGATGGCAGCGTGGTAACCCACCTGAAGGTCCGCGTCTTTGTCGACCTTGATAAGGCCTTTTTGAGCGAGTTGCTCGTCGATTGCCCGCTTGATCTCCTGGTTGATCAACTGATCCTCGGATGCATTGTCCCGGATGTCCGACGCGCCGCCCGGAAAGTTTGGTGCGCCGCCGAGCGAGATGATCGAAGGGGCGGGGAGGCTTGGCAGAGCAGGAAGGCTTGGTGGAACGCCCGCGTCCGCCTTGGGCGCGCTTGCTGGGTCGGATTTGAGTGCGGCAGTAGGGGTGTCGACCCATCGATAGGTCTTGTACGCAGAGAAGTTCGCGCCGCGCTCGTAGTTGTAGTGAACCTCCTGGCCATAGACGAGTGCGGTGGTAACGGGAAACTTCAACACGAGCGCCAATAGCGTCGCAAGTCTCATTTCAATTGCTTTTCTTCGACGCCGGCGTTCGTTCCAGCGGGTGAAGTAAGTTATCGTGAACGAAAAAGCCGGTAAGGATGTCATGTGCTTTGCAAGTCGCACTACTATTCCTTTCATTTGTATCGATGTCGTTTGACAGTCCGCCTAATACGCCTTTTCTGGAATCGGACACCGTCGTAGCTTCCAGATTTCGTTTGCGTAGTCTGCGATGGTGCGATCACTGGAGAATTTCCCCGATCCCGCCACATTCAAGATGGCCTTGCGCGCCCAGCCATCGGGCTCGGTGTACAACGTCCGCAGTCGCTCGTCTGCCTCCAGATACGATTTGAGATCCGCAAGGTGCAAGTAGTGATCGCCTTGCGTCAGCAACACATCCCGCAATGGAGTGAAGACGCCGGGTTCATGGCGGCTGAAATGGTCGGAGGCAATCAAGTCCAAAGCATCGCGGGTTTCGGGCTCGTTTTCGTAATGCCATTGAGGGCTATACCACGAGCGATCGGCCATCACCTGCTCCGCTGTAAGCCCGAAGAGGAAGAAGTTCTCCTCGCCAGCCTCCGCGGCCATCTCGATGGTCGCGCCGTCGCGTGTGCCGATGGTCAGCGCACCATTCATCATGAACTTCATGTTGCTTGTGCCGCTGGCTTCGTAGCCTGCGGTCGAAATCTGGTTCGAGACATCGCTGGCGGGGATCAGATGTTCGGCAACCGAGACGCAGTACTCGGGCAGGAATACGACTTTGAGCCGCCCGCGTACCGCGGGGTCATTGTCAATGGTGACCGCCAGATTGTTAATGAATTTGATAATCAGCTTGGCCAGTCGGTATGCAGGGGCAGCCTTGCCGGAAAAAAGGAATGTCCGCGGAGGCATGTCCAGTCCAATGTTTTGCCTCAGGCGGTTGTACAGCACGACGATCCTCAGGGCGTTGAGTAGCTGGCGCTTGTACTCGTGAATGCGCTTGACCTGGCAATCAAAGATCGTGTCCGGATCAAGGCTCTGCCCTGTCGACCCCCGGAACCAGTCGCAGAATTGTCGCTTGGCTGTTCGCTTGGCCCTGAGGAAGTCGTCGCGAAAGCACTTGTCTTCCGTGAATGCTCTGAGTTCGCTTAGCTGGCCGAGGTCAGTGATCCACCCGTCTCCAATCGCATCGGTGATCAGATTGGAGAGCCCAGGACTCGATAGCAGAAGCCAGCGACGGGGCGTGACTCCGTTCGTCTTGTTGTTAAATCGCTCAGGAAAGATCTCTGCCAGATCCCTCAGCGTCGTCTTGCGCAGCAGATCGGAGTGAATCTCAGCCACGCCGTTGGTGCTGTGGGAACCGACGACCGCAAGATTGGCCATGCGAACTTTCTTGCCTACCCCATCTTCGATAAGACTCACGCGCTGAATGAGGCCTTCATTGCCTGGAAACCGCCTCCGAACATCATCCAGGAAACGGCGATTGATTTCGTAGATGATCTCGAGTTGTCGAGGCAGCATATCCTGAAGCCATGCAAGCGGCCATTTTTCCAGCGCCTCCGGCAACAGGGTGTGATTGGTGTACGCCAGCGTGTTCTGCGTAATCTGCCAGGCTTCCTCCCATCCCAGGTGTTCCTGGTCAACCAGGATTCGCATCAGCTCCGGCACGGAAAGGGCCGGGTGCGTATCGTTCATCTGAATCGCCACCTTCTCGGCAAACAAGCTCCAGTCCGAGTTGCTGCGTTTGAAACGGCGCACCGCATCGGCCAGCGAACAGGCGACAAGAAAGTACTCCTGCATAAGGCGAAGCCCCTGCCCCATGAAACTTGAATCATCGGGATAAAGAACCCGCGTCAGCGTTTCAGCCGAGAGGGTCTGAGTAAACGCCTCTACGAAATCGCCGTGAGAGAACCCATCGAAGTTGAAGTAGTCAGGTGCGGCCGCGGCCCAGAGGCGGAGGGTGTTTATGGTCGAGCCGCCGTACCCGACGACAGGGCGGTCAAATGGAATCCCGATTAACGCCGATGGACGCCCCGGTACCGGGCGCAGACTCCCTCGGCTCAATTCAAATGAGCAACCCAGCGTGACTTCCACCTTCTCGTTGGGGCGAGCGACTTCCCACGGGTCGTGAGAACGGAGCCAGTTGTCCGGCAATTCCTGTTGCCATCCATTCTGGATGGATTGGCGGAAAATCCCATACTCATATCGCAGGCCGTAGCCCATGGCCGGGAGTTGCATGGTGGCAGCAGATTCAATGAAGCAGGCTGCCAGGCGGCCAAGCCCGCCGTTGCCCAGGCCGGCATCGGGCTCCTGCTCCAAGATCTCAACGAGACTGAGTTTCTTGTCGTCGAGCACCTGCTTTGCGAGTGGACTTAGCAGAAGATTAGTAACATTGTTTTCCAGAGAGCGGCCGATGAGAAACTCCATCGAGAGATAGTAGAGCCGCTTGGGGTTTCGTTGATCGTAGGTCTTCTCGGTCAAAAGCCATCGCTGCGATAGAATGTCGCGCACGGACTTGGCCAGCGCTTCGAACCGGTCGCGCAGGGTGGCGGCGGCCGGGTCGATACCACTGTCAAATAGCAGGTGCCGCTCATAGAGTGCGTCGCTCGTTCCGCCGAATTGCACTGGACCGCATCCGTATTGAGTTTTCAGGAGCCTGGCAGCATCCGGCAGTGTCTGGCCTTTCGCTGTCGTGTTAGTCGCCATGTTCTTGTCCTCCAACGACCCCGCAGGGCATGTCAACGGAGTCGCCACATTCAATCGGATCAACTAGTGCGATTGGCACAATTCGAGGTTCGCGGACAACGCGATGCCGCTGAACCAGCCTGTGGGCGATGTAAATGCCGACTCCAACCAATGCAAGACTTACCAAAAGCGTTCCCGCTCGCGACACGTAGGCAGCTGCGCGGTTCAGGTCATGGCTGAAGGCATAGCCGAGTCCCCCATACGCGCATGTATAGAAACCGGCGCCAATCGCATCAAAGACGAGGAAGCAGACTCGGCTCGTGCGCGCCGCCCCTGCCAGGGGCGGTAATACCGCGTCCACCCCTGGAACGAACTTGGACACCAGCAGCAGGGGTGGCCCATACCGGGCAAAGACCCTCTTTGCCCTGCGATCATGGAAGTCAGGATCGCTTGTGAATCGATGGATGAAGTGCAACACCTTGTCGCCGCCCCGACGACCCGCCTCATACCAGACCCAGTCAGCCAAAACACAGGCAGCGATAGCGAGTCCGATCGTGGCGAGGACGCCCAGCCTCCCGGTAGCCGCGAGCGCCCCGGCCGCCACCAGAAACAGAGGTCCCGGTATGGGGAATCCAATCTGGTGCACAAATGTCGCAGCGAAAAGGACGGAATAGCCGTGCTTTAGAACGAATTGAAAAATCGCATTCACTGGCGGCCTTCCGTGCGCACGAGCTCAGCCCGGGCGACGACCCGCTGCATCTCCGCGTCGAAAAGTTGCGCCTTCGCATCTGCCAGTTGGGCCTGCGCATCATTCAGAGCAGATTGATTGGCTGTCTTCGCCACCACCTGATCACCGGCGATGCGAACCAGCTCGGTTCGTGCAGCGACGCCTTCGCGAGCTGCTTCGAGGCCGGTCTCGGATCGAAGTATCTTGCGGGCCTCCAATTGCACATCCATACGCACCCTGTTCTCGGTTGCCTGAAGGTTTTCTTGTGCCTGCGCCACCTGAGCCTTGCGCTCGCGCACCAGGCCGATACGTTTGCCGAATTCCGAGATCGTCCAGTCCATGCGCACTCCCACGGCCCCAGCACTCGTCGGCAGCAGGGGCACGCCATTCTGGTACGCGTGCTCTGCGACGATCGAGATGTCCGGTATGTAGTCAGCCCACGCTGCCTTAAGTCCTGCGTGCGCCTTCACCAGCGTCTGCTCAGCCGAAAGGAGCTCCGGATTGTGCGCCATGGCTTCTGCTTCTTCTGGAGCACCAGGGAGCGGGTCTGGAGCGGCAATGGGCGAGGCTGCTGCCACTTCCGTCTGAGATGGCTCAGCAGGTTCGATAAGTTCGGTGTTGGTTGGCAGCGGCAAGCCAACCAGGTCATTGAAGGAGTTAGTCAAGTCGGCGATCTGGTCTTCAAGCGAGCCGAGCGCGTGCTGCGCTTCGGCCACCTGTGCTTCACCTTCCAGCACCTTCACCCGGAGCGCGACCCCGCTTTCGGAAGCTCGATCGGCCTCCTTCAGGTGCTCCTGCCCGGCTTGAATCCGCAACTCGGCGGCGAGCTTGCGTTGCTGCGTCGACAGGAGTTGATAGTAGATTCTCTTGACATTGAGCGAGACTTCGTTTTGGGCGCGATCGAGATCGGTATGTGCTACCCGCGCCTCAGCCTCAGCTGCGGTTACGCCGGCATGAATCTTGAAGAACATCTGGCTGACTGGTTGCACCAGGGTTGTCTGACTCAAAACGGAATTCTGTTCACCGAGCGGAATCTTCTCGTCAGTTCCCGGAAGCGGCCCGGTGGCACTGTACGTTCCAAGGCTTCCCTTGGGGATGGTGAGGGACTGGGTCTCCGCCACATGAATTGCGTTGGTCTCATTGGTTACCACCGGAAAGTAGTTCGCCTTTGCCTGAACGACGTTGGCGTCGGCCTCCCTGACCTTCTGTTCTGCTATTCGCACAGTGGAGTTCTTTTTCATCGCCAATTGCAGGGATTCGTCGAGGGTGATCGACCGCTGCTGCGACCCCAACGAGGTAAGGCTGTCGTTGGGGACCCCCGGCTGTTGTGCTTGGCCGGGAGCTGACAGGACGAGTAGCAGCGCGACGCTCGCAGCTACAGCGATGGCTGGCTTGGAGATTTTCTTCGTGTTCACTACGACAAACAGGACGGGAATGACGACCAGCGTAAAGAACATGGAGCCGAGCAGGCCGAAGGCGATCACGCTTGCCAGCGGGGACCACATGCTGGAGCGGGAGATGATCATCGGAGTGACTCCTACGGCGGCTGCCATGGTGGTCAGAAAGATCGGGCGCAGCCTGCGCTCTCCCGCCTCGAGAGTCGCCTCTTCCAAAGCAATCCCGTGCTTCATGCGCTCATGAATATAGTCGACCAGGATGATGGAATTGCGAACGACCAGTCCACCCAGGCTGATCACCCCTATGAATGCGGTGAAGCCGAACGGATTATGCGTGAGGAACAGGCCGAGTGCAGCTCCGGGCAAGGCCAAAGGAAATGCGGCCATGACGATGAGCGCATCGGCCAACGTGCGGAACTGCAGCAGCAGGATCAAAAAGATCAGCACCAGGCTGATGGCCAGCGCCGTGCGCATTTCGCCAAAGGTCTCACGCTGGTTTTCATCCTCGCCGCCATACTCGATGCGATACCCCTGCGGCAATTGCAGGTTATTGATTTGCTTCTTGACATCGGTCAGGATCTGGCTGGCTAGGCGGCCTCGATCGGGGAAGGCGCGTACCGTCAGGGTGCGGACACCGTTGCGGCGCACAATCCTGCCGGGATGCCACTCCGGGGCAAGCGATGCGAACGCACCTACGGGAACTCGAGCGCCTGTTACCGGCGAGAGCATGTAAGTATCGGAAATATTCTGGAAGGTCTGCCGCTGCGCCGGACCAAGACGAAGGTTAATGTCGACATCCCGGTCGCCCTCCCAGAAGGTTGTGACCGTCTCGCCATCAAAACTCCCGGCGAGTTCGTTGGCAATAGTCGTATTGGTAAATCCAAGCCGGTTGGCGACCTCCTGGCGCAGGTTGACCCCGGCCAGCATTTGGTCTTCGTGCCAGTCCGTATGGACGTAGATCGCGCCCGGCGTGTGATTCAGGATGTTCTGGACCTGCTCCCCTATCGCGCGGATCGTGCCCAGGTCGTCGCCTACGATGCGCACCTCGACGGGAGCCTCCATGACATCGCCCTGTTGCAGTTCCTTGACGAACACTTTGGCCTCAGGCGCAACGAACGGTAGTTCTTCGCGAAGTTGCTCCACAAGCTTTGGCGTTCCCTTGACGGTATGCGTATTGACCAGAATCTGCGCGTAGTTGGCTGCTGTCGGGACTGGGTTGACGTTGTAATAGAAGCGCGGAAAGCTGGAGCCCAGGAAGCTGGTATAGCTGCGAACTTCTTTCTCTTTGCTCAGGACGCCTTCAATGCGGCGGACCGCCGCGTCGGTGGCTTCGATGCGCGTTCCTTCGGGCAGCCAGACGTCCATCACAAACTGGTCGCGCTCCGCCAGCGGGAAGAACTGCTGGCGAACAAGAGACAGAATCCCTATACCGGCGACAAAAGCAAGTACACCGGAAATTAATACTTTCTTCCGATGCTGCATCGCCCAGACGATGATTCTGTTGTAATAGCGCTGCATATAGTCCAGTGCCGTGGGTTTCTTGTCCTTCTGGTCGGCCGTCGGATCATGCAGGCCCCTTTTGATGAAGAAGCCGGCGGTCATCGGCGTCAGCATCATGGCAACCACGAACGAGACGCTCAGGGCAATGGCGACGGAGATCGGCAGAGCCCGAATGAACTCCCCTGAGGCCCCGCTGAGCGTAAGTAGAGGAAGAAACGAGGCAATGATCGTGAGCGTGGCGGCGAGCACCGGGACCGCCATTTCCGACGCGCATCTCCAGCAGGCGTCCGCAATTGGAACCTTGTGATCCAGCAATTCGACGTAGTTATCGGCGATCACGATGGCGTCGTCCACCACCATGCCGAGGACGACGATCAGCGCGGCTATCGAGACCTGGTGGAGTTCAATTCCTGCAGCATTGAGCACCCCGAAGGTCAGCGCTACAGTGACCGGGATGGCGACTGCAGAGACGAGTGCCACCCGCATGGGCAAGAGCACCATGGTGACAAGAATGACGGATATGATCGCGATCCCAAACTCACGAGAGAAGTCAAAGACACGCTCGGATACGACGCGCGGCTGATCGGCAACGAACTCCAGTTGCACATCGGGCGGTAACGTGGTCTGGATTTGCTTGAGGGTTTCGTGCAGCGTCTTGCCGAACTCGACGATATTGTTTCCTTCGTGCATCTCGACGGAGAGCAGGATGGCTGGCTCGCCGCCGATGCGCGCATACTCGGTCGGGTCCTTGTAGACGCGCTTCACATTGGCTAAGTCACCCAGGTAGATGGGCTGCCCCGTTTGCGACACATCCACCATGATCTTCCGAATTTGCTCTTCGGTCTGGAACTGCCCGTTGGCCTCTATGGGAACCTTACTGTCTCCGCTTTGGACGCGCCCGCCGAACAGGATCGTGTTTCGGCCCTGCAGAGCCTTCTCGATTCTGCCTGGATCCACTCCATACTGTGACAGCCGCTCCCAGGACCCGGTTACCTCGATGCTTTCCTTCTGGTCGCCGATGCGCTTGATCTTGGAGGCTGCGGGAATCTGCCGAATCGCACTCTCTACGCGTTCCGCGTAGTCCTTCAACTCGCGATATCCATAGTGGCCACCCTTGACGGCGATAAGCGCGGCAACTGTATCGCCGAAGTCGGAGTCAACGATCGGGCCGCGGACACCGGAAGGCAGTTCGGACTGCTTCAACACGGCCATGTCAAGGCGAAGCTTCGACCAGAACTGGTCGGAGCTCTTCACCGACTTGTTCAACTCAACGTTGATGATCACCAGTCCGTTGCGGGATGTTGAGTAAGTCTTTTCCCGGCGCACTTCCTCAAACCGGAACAGGCGCTCTTCGATCTTGTGCGTAACCTGGCTTTCGACCTCTTCGGCAGTGGCGCCAGGATACTCAGCAATCACAAGGCCGGTACGAATGGTGATCTTGGGATCTTCACGACGCGGCATTGTCAGGAATTTCGTGACGCCGCCTATAAACAGCATGGCGGTGAGGACGAGCGTCACCTGGGGGAAGCGCAGGGATGCACGTACTGGGTTCATTGGCCACCTCCGGCAATGCGAACCAGGGATCCTTCATGGACGTTCTGCTGGCCGGCAATCACAATCTGCTCATCCGGTCTTAATCCACTCTTGATCTCGACCTCATCGCCGACCAGGTAGCCGACTTCCACCCGACGAGCAAATACACGCTGTCGAGTAGCGTCGTAGACAAAAACCAGAGGAAGTCCGCGAAGATCGTGAACCACAGCGATGGAAGGAACTGCAAGTACGTCGAGCATCGCTGAGTCGTAGACGCGCGATTCGCTGATCATGCCCGCGCGCAGAACGTGGGTGGGATTGGGAATGGCAATCTTGGTGGTGAACGTGCGCGACACTGAATCAGCCGAATAGCCGACGGCCTCGACCTTGCCATCGAACTGCCGGTTGTCCAGTGACGGTATCGTAACGAGGGCCCGCGCACCATCGTGCACCATACCGATCTCCGCTTCCGGGATGCCGACGCGCACCTTCACCGGATCCAGGTCAAGGACGGAGTAGATGGGATTGCCGGCCGCCACGGTGTCGCCTGTATTCACGTGACGCATCCCCACGAATCCGCTGATGGGAGCTCTGAGTTGACAATCGCCAAGGTGCTTCTTAGCTTCGCTCAACTGGCCAACAGCAGCGTGCGCGTGCCCTTGAGTGGATAACTTCTCCTCGGTTCGCGCGCCTTCTTGGGCCATGTTGTAATGCTGTTGCGATACGAGATATGCCGCTTCGATCTTGTGGAAGTCGTTGGCCGGCAGACTTTGATGATCGAAGAGGTATTTGTTCCGCTGATACTCGTCTTGTGCGCGCTCGAAATCGATTCGCGCCTGCTCGAGTTCCTGCGCACGTACCCCGTTCTGCGCCTGCAGTGCCGTGGCTTCGGCCGCGGTGGCCTGGCCGGCGGCCGATTCAAATGCATTGCGATAGTCCGAGCAATCGAGTTCTGCCAGGACCTGGCCCTGGTGCACGAACTGCCCTTCTTCGGCATACACGCGGGCCACACGCCCGCCAACCTGGAAGGCCGTCAACGCGGTCACATTGGCTTCCACCGAGCCGCTCGCCGAGACTGACGCCGGTTGACGGAGGCGGTGAGGAGCGCGGAGCTGCACAGGAACAGGCTGATCAGCAGCGATATTTGTATTTCGAATGCATCCGGCGAGCAGGCCGACGGAAGCACCGATGACTGCGAGAGATCGACTTACGTCCCTGGTGAGTTTTGAAGTAGAGCAGAAGTTCATCTTAGTCCCTTTCACATATTCGGAGTGTTTCCGGACAGGATTCAGCACAGAGGTTTAGGCATCCTGGGCTTCATCCCAATTGGCTTCCATAGCACGGGAATTCTTCTTGCCAACTGAACCTCACCCCAGCCAACGATGACATCCCTGCCTTGTCTCTCATTTCGAGGGGGAGTCATAGCCTCACCCTGTCAATTGCATTTCCGTGCCCAAAATGACATCCAGCCGGTCCACTGAATCAAAACGAGATGCAGATGTTCTGAGCTCCAGTACGCGGAGAATGAGTGCCGCGATTGCGTCACATGCCGCGGCAGCGTCAATGCGGTCACATTTCTCTACTACGCGGACAGGCTATCCGGCTTGGCGATGACGCCAGACTGGTGGGGTAATCGCTGAAGAACCAAGAGCGTGGAAGAGCTGAACCCGGAATAACCGCAAGGACATACACGTTGCCCGGCTTTGGCCTCCGGCTTGCTTAAAGTCCGTGCGTACTGCATCGGGGGAACACATCATGAACATCTTTGGATGGATCAATGTTTCATTCGGACTTTTTGCGGCGCTTGTCGGAGTATTCGTTTTGCGTGGCATGTTCCATAGGAGGCTCAGCAGTGCATCCACCGTCCGCTTTCTGAGGTCGAGCCTGATTGCGAGCCTGGCGGGGCTCATGCCTCTAACGCGTCACCTTACGCCGGTTCAAGAGATTTCCATCCTGTCGGTGTATTGCTCAGGAGCCGCGATCGTTGCGTGGCTTATATTCGGCCTTTTGGGACGTTGGCGCAGGATCTTCGTACTTTCTGTTACCGCTGTCCTGTACTTCGACTTGGCTTTTCTATCCATACGTGTATTCAGGAACTCGTTACTGTTTACCCCATCAACCGCACGGCCGTTTTCACTCTCTCAAGTTGTTCACTTCCTGTTCGCGGCCGGCTTCATCGTCTTAGGAATTCTGGCAGTGAGCAACTGCCAGCTCGAGCCGGCCAAGTTGCCGGCGCTTGGCAAGCCGCAACTTGCTAAGGGGAACATTCACCACCTCAGAATGCTCTTCTGATTGACACAACGGAGAAAGCATATGTTGCACATCGGTGAGTTTGGCGACCGCACAACGGGACGCCCTGTAATCGAACATCTTCACACTCCGGAACTGATCATGCACTGGACGGACGTTTGCACCGACCCGAGCGGCCACAGGGTCGCAGGCGACTCAACGATTGCTGCCAATCCAGTCACCCACCGGGACCAACTCGTGGCCGTATGGATTCAGCAGGACACAGATCTGCCGCCAACGGAGAGTTGACCGAGCTTATAGGTTTCGCAACCGCTCGAAACAGGAGGATGAAAAGCGTGCTCCCGCTCCACGGTCATCAGTTCAGTTCTAGCGAACAGGATCTGTTTGCTACGTTCGAAGACTTCGGACAGCTTTTTGCAAAAGAGATGACGACGTTGTTTTGCCTGGCCATGGATCTCACCGCCGATGCCGATAGAGCGGAGACCTCTCTGATTCTTGCCATGAGGGACTGCTTTCAAAAAAATAACCTGGCAAAGCATCGCGTCCATACCTGGGCTCGTCGCATGGTGATCCGGAATGCCATCCGTTTGGTTTTAGGCATTGAAAACGAGATCCTCTGTGAAGCAGGACTGGATTTTCCCTTGCAGCCCAGCGAATTTCCGGCCGACGCGCTCCGGAATTCTGTTGCAATTCGGAATCTACCCGATCCCGATCGTCTGGCCTTTGTGATCTGCGTAGTTGAGCGCTATTCCATCCTGGATTGCGCCCTTCTCCTGCGAAAAGCGCCCCAGGAGGTGCACGACGCAATCGTCCGCGCAACGAATCAGGTCGTTCCCATCGAAGAACTGAAGGACGATGACGTAACTGCAACATCTCCAGGTAACATCTACCGCAACTTCTGGGGTGAAGGGAGCAAGCTCGATGAGTCATGTGGATCAATTCTCGATTGACCGCACCCTCGCAGGGATGATCAAAGACAGAGGGGGCAACCTGTTCCCAGCAAGCACTGCTAATCGCCTAGCGGATCGGCGATCTCCCGCCATGCCCATTCACGCCCTCGCCGGCGATCAGCACCACCACTGAGCGCGCGCCAACGCGATACGTTGACTCGGGCACCTGTGTTTCCTCATTCCACTCGCAGATGTCATGCGGCGGATCGAGTGCGGTATCGATCCAACGCCACCAGTTTTGCGTTCCATCCGTCAATACGGGGAGTTCGAAATCCAGAGGCTCCCAGTACGCATTGAATATGATGTGCGCAAACACCGCTTCGTTTTGCAATTCACCGCTGATTGCGAAGCTGTGCGAGAGAGGCGACCAATCCGGTTGGTTCAGCTCCACGCCGTGCAGCGCGTGTTTCGTTTCGCGGAGGACCTTAGTTAAGCTCACGCGCCGGCGCTCATGTTCCACGTCCCGTATGACGCGGCGCTCGATGAGCAGCTTCACGAAGCGGTGTACGTCCGGGTGTTTGGGAAGCAGCGTCCAGTCCAGCCAACTCGTATCATTGTCTTGACAATAAGCGTTGTTGTTTCCCCGTTGGCTACGCCGCACCTCGTCGCCCATCACAAACATAGGAACACCTACTGACAGCACGGTAGCGAGCAAGAGGTTCTTCACCTGCCGGTTGCGGAGTCGTCCTATCTCCGGATTGTCTGTCGCTCCTTCGAATCCGCAGTTCCAACTCCGGTTGTCTTCGTGGCCGTCTCGGTTGTCCTCGCCCTTTTCGTGGTTGTGTTTGTGATTGTATGTGACGACATCATTCAGCGTGAACCCATCGTGGCACGCCACGAAGTTGATGCTCTCCTCGGCTTCCCGCCCCCGCTTGGCGTAGATACTGGGACTGCCGAGCAGGCGGTCGGCCATGCGCTTAACTGAATCATTCGCACCCCGAAAGAAGTCGCGGACGTCATCACGAAAGTGATCGTTCCACTCCTTCCAGTTATCTCCCACGAAGCTACCCACTTGGTAAAGTCCCGCCGCGTCCCACGCCTCCGCGATCATCTTGGTGCCGGCCAGGGCCGGATCGGACTCAATGTCCCAGAGCACCGGAGGATTCGACATGACTGTGCCGGACGAGTCGCGGGCAAGAATGGATGCAAGATCGAACCGGAAACCATCCACGTGCATTGCAGTCACCCAGTAACGAAGGCTATCGACAATCATGCGTCTTGTGACCGGATGGTTGGCGTTGAGCGTGTTTCCCGTGCCGGTGAAGTTCGCGTACCGCGAGCGATCTTCACACAGCAGGTAATAAGAAGGATTGTCCAGACCGCGGAAGCATTGCATGGGCCCGTCATGCCCATCCTCTGCCGTGTGATTGAATACGACATCGAGAATGACTTCGATGCCGGCCCGGTGAAGAGCCTTCACCATGTCTCGAAATTCATCCAACGCGGCCAGCGGCTCGTGACGGGAACTGTATGGCTGGTGCGGCGCAAAGAACGAAACCGGCGAGTAACCCCAGTAGTTCGTTCGGCCGCGGGGCGCATCCTGCGGGTCGAACTGGAAGACCGGAAGCAGTTCGACCGCAGTGATGCCGAGTTGCTGAAGGTACGGGATCTTATCGATAAGGCCGGCATATGTGCCGCGTTTCGATTCCGGGAGACCGGAACTGGGATGTGCGGTAAACCCGCGCACATGCATCTCGTAAATGATGGTGCGCGCCCACGGCCGATTCAGGGGAACATCTCCTTCACAGTCATACGTCCGTGGGTCCGCAAGCACGCTTTTCATTGCAGTCGCGACGTTTTCGCCTTCCAGACGGGCGGCCTCGCGGCTGTAATTCTTGGGGACAGTGATCGCCCGGCCGTACGGATCGAGTAGTACTTTGGACGGATCGAACCTGAGTCCGCGACCTGGATCATACGGCCCAAACGCCCGTAAACCGTAGGTCTGGCCCACTTCGAGCCCGGGAACGAACACGTGCCAATAATGGTAAGTGCGGTTTGCTGACGGAGCCATGCGGATAACGCGCGAAGGACGACTGTCGTCCACCCGATCGAAAAGCAGAAGTTCGATACTGTCCGCTCTCCGGGAGAACAAAGAAAAGTTGGCCCCGCCCTTTACCAACGTGGCGCCTAACGGAAAGCTCGAACTGGAACCTGTAGTTCCCATAGATCTCGAATTACATTTGGCATGGCTGAACGTTCCAGCTTTTAGGTCATTGTCTCCAACCGCGAGAGATTCAGTCTCACGGATGAATCGAACTGTTTAGAGAAATGCAAATCTCATCTCATAGCGGATTCGATCCATCCACGAGAGTGCTTCTAGTCAATGCCGTCATATTTCATCGGTACGGCCACTTCCACCCACTGATCTCCGGGCTGTCGATGCCGTGCTCATAAGCGTGGCGCCGGCAGGCAATCTGCATGTCGCGGAATTCCTCCTTGGCATGCGCACCGTTCCGCTGCAGCTTGGGGATGCGGTCAATCGCGTCAATGGCAAGACTGAACCGGTCGGTCTGGTTGTTAATTGCCAGTTCCATTGGCGTGTTGATGTTTCCTTTTTCTTTGTACCCTCGCACATGCAGGTTACGGTGATTGGCGCGGCGATAGGCGAGGCGGTGAATCAACCAGGGATAGCCGTGGAAGTTGAAGATGATCGGCTTGTCGGTCGTAAATAGAGAATCGAAATCCGAATCCGTCAAGCCGTGCGGATGCTCCGCACTGGGTTGCAGCTTGAACAGATCAACAACGTTGATGAATCGGATCTTCAGATCGGGGAATTTGTCCCTGAGCAGTGCCGTAGCCACGAGCGCTTCCTGCGTCGGGATATCGCCCGCCGCGGCGAAAACAACGTCCGGTTCGTTGCGTTCATCGTTGCTGGCCCATTTCCATATGCCGATGCCTTTGGTGCAGTGGGTTATGGCTGCGTCGATGTCCAGGAACTGCAGATGGCGCTGCTTGTCGGAGACAATAACGTTGATATAGTTTTCCGAGCGCAGGCAGTGATCGGCAACCGACAACAGGCAATTGGCGTCTGGTGGCAAGTAGATGCGGGTCACTGCCGCACTCTTGTTGAGTACTACGTCCAGGAACCCGGGATCCTGATGGGTGAATCCATTATGATCCTGACGCCACACCGTTGACGTTATGAGAAGATTCAGCGACGCGATCTTACGGCGCCACGATAACTGGTTGCAGATGGACAACCATTTCGCATGCTGATTGAACATGGAGTCGATGACGTGAACGAACGCTTCGTACGACGAAAGAAACCCGTTACGGCCGGTTAACAAGTAGCCTTCGAGCATGCCCTCCATCGTGTGCTCGCTGAGCATTTCGATCACGCGTCCGTTCGGATCCAGCTCGGTGCCGTTGCTGTCCTCGGGGAACAGTTCAGCAATCCAGAACTTTTTCGAAGCCTGGTAAATCGCATCTAGTTTGTTGGATGTGTTCTCGTCCGGCGCGAACACCCGGAAACTGTCCATGTTCGACTTCATTACATCGCGGAGGAAGCCGCCTAGTGGCGGCACGTTCTCCACTTCTGTGCTACCGGGGCGCTCGACGTCGATCGCATAGTCGCGAAAGTCAGGCAACCGCAGCTTCTTCCTGAGTTCTCCGTTTGCATGGGGACTTGCGCTCATACGGCGGGGACCCCTTGGCGCTACTTCGGCAAGTTCCGGTCGCAGCCTTCCGGATTCGTCGAAGAGTTCCTCGGGCTTGAGAGAGCGCATCCACTTCTCCAGAATCCGCAGACGCTGGGGATTTGTCTTCACGTCCGTCAGCGGAACCTGGTGCGAACGCCAGAAGGCTTCAATCCGATTTCCGTCCACCTCCACCGGCGCACCCCAACCCTTCGGCGATCTCAGTACTACCATGGGCCAGCGTGGCCGGGTCGCAATGCCGGTCTTCCGGCACTCTGCCTGATGTGTCTTGATCTCCTTCAGGCAACGCTCTATTGTCGTGGCCATCGCCTGATGCATGCTGTTGTGCTCGGAGCCCTCAACGAAGTACGGATTCCAGCCGTAGCCGCGCAACAGGTTTTCCAGTTCCTCGTGGGTGATGCGTGCCAACAAGGTGGGATTGTTGATCTTGTATCCGTTGAGGTGAAGTATGGGCAGAACGGCGCCATCGCGAATCGGATTCAGAAACTTGCTGATATGCCACGAGGTCGCTAATGGACCTGTTTCGGCTTCCCCGTCGCCGACCACGGCTGCAACGATCAGGCTAGGGTTGTCGAATGCGGCCCCACAGGCGTGCGAGAGGACATAGCCCAGCTCACCTCCCTCATGTATGGATCCTGGAGTCTCAGGCGTGCAGTGACTGCCAATACCGCCGGGGAATGAGAACTGTTTAAAGAAGTCTCGTAGACCTTTTTCGTCCTGGCTCTTCTCAGGATAGATTTCGCTGTAGGTGCCCTCGAGATAGATTGGAGCCAAAACTCCAGGCGCGCCATGACCGGGCCCCGCGAGAAAGATCATCTCGGCGTCATACATCCGTATAAGTCGACTCAGGTGGGTATAGATGAAGGCAAGCCCGGGGCTCGAGCCCCAATGACCGAGGAGACGGCTCTTGATATGCTCGGGCTTCAACGGTTCCCGCAATAGGGGATTCGCTTGAAGATAGATCATGCCCAGAGCCAGGAAATTGCACGCGCGCCAATAGGCATCGATCCTGTTCAGTTCATTGGTGGCGAGTGCCGCTCCCGCAACAGTCGACCGTGCTATGCCTTCGGCGCTCAATGGCTCCGTCAACTCTTCGGCCTTTGCAAGTAATGTCATTCTTTTTTTCTCCTCACTTCGTGATTTTCTGAATCTCGTGGGCGGCGAGATCTGCCGGGCGCTCCCTTGTCTGGTACGCCCGCCAAAACTGCTCGTTCGTCGGGTATGGCACTCGGGGTTCTGCAAGCTTTGTCATGCAACTCCTTCGACGCTACCGTTGAGCTGCTCCGATATTTGGGTTAGGGCAGCCATCACCATTCGCGTGAGCCTGATGCACGTTCCTCTTAGTTAACCGTGAAAAAGCCCCAGTATTGGTCCTCGCCTCTCCTTCGCAACTCACGCTGAATCTCCTCGATTTCCGTAACATCGTTTTCAGTGACAGCGAGTTCGCCGGTAAGGATTACGAACAGCATGTCAATGAGCGAATCCGTCGGGATGTTCGCCAGTTCTCCGTTCATCGCGCGTCACCGTGAAGCGAGTTGAAGTTCAGATCGACACTTCGTATTTGCAATCCGGCGGCCAGACGTGAGCACAATTCAAACGGGTGAAAGTCCTTGCATATCAGCGAACCAGATCGGTCGAGATCGGTTCAGGGCAAGGCGTGCATGCCGCGATTTCGGCACTGACGCAATCCGGGCAGCAGGATGATCAGGGAATGAAGCAGGCTTTGCCCGGAACATGGGCAGGTCAACTTAAACGTCGTCTTGACTGGCTGAACATCAGTGTTTCTGGTCTATGCTATTGGCGTGTTACGATTTAGACCCACCGTGAAGTGCAGAGTGAGGATGGCCGCGATTGCCCTGTGTATTTTGCTGGGGGGCTGTACTTGCTCTTTTACCGTGAACCCCTCGCTGGACATCAGCCAGTATGGGCATACTGCATGGACCATACGCGACGGGTTCGCTCCGGGCACCGCCTTCTCGATGGCCCAGACGCCAGACGGTTATCTCTGGCTCGGTACGGAATTTGGTTTGTTTCGTTCCGATGGCGTTCGTTTCGTTCCCTGGAAACCACCGGCGGGGCAGCAGCTCCCCGAAAGCCCATATGCTCTGCTCGTCACCCGCGACGGCACTCTCTGGATTGGGACGTTTGCCGGGCTCGCGAGCTGGAACAACGGCAAGCTGACCCAATATCCCGAGGTAGGCGCTGGATTCATAACATCACTACTCGAAGACCGGGAGGGAACGGTTTGGGCGGGGACGATGGGTGGTTCACCGGGAACCACTACCGGGCAGCTGTGCGCCATTCAAAACGGCAGCGCACATTGTTCCGGACAAGATGGCGCCTTCGGCGGTTTCGTCTGGAGTTTGGGTGAGGACAGTTCCGGCGCTCTCTGGGCTGGCGCAGAATCCGGTCTTTGGCGCTGGAAGCCCGGTCCGCCGAAGCGCTATGCGGTGCCCGGAGTGCGGCTTGCCGACCTGACTCAATCCGGCGCCGGCCGGCTAATCGTCGGGATCAGAGGTGGTGGACTCAGGCAGGTCGTTGGTGACAAACTCGAAGCCTACCCGATTCGCAGCGCCATGAACTCCAATGCGACGTTGCCCGACCGCGACATCGATGCGAATAAGCTGCTCCGGGACCGCGATGGAGGTCTCTGGATCGGAACCAACCAGCGGGGGCTGATCCACGTGCATCACGGTCGCACGGATGTCTTCACGGCAGAGAGCGGTTTGTCAGGCAACATCATCGCCGGCCTTTTCGAGGATCGTGAAGGGAATATCTGGGTGTCCACTGCCGGAGGACTTGATCGGTTTCGAGAGCTCCCCGTCACTACCGTTTCTGCGAAACAGGGCCTGTCCAGCGATAACGTTCATTCCGTAATCGCGACGACGGATGGGAGCACCTGGATTGCCACTCGCGATGGTTTGACGAGATGGCAGAAAGGACAAACGACCATATTCCGTAAAGCAGATGGACTGCCGGATGACATGGTCCAGTCCATGTACCAGGATCATGCTGGACGCATCTGGGTGTTTACAGGTCATGGATTGGCCTGGTTCAACAACGGCAAGTTCGTGTCCGTAGATGGGGTACCCAGCATGGAAGTCTATTCCATCACCGGGGACAACGCAGGCAATCTCTGGCTTTCAGGAAACAAAGGCCTTTCCCATCTTCGGGAAGGACGGCTGATCGAGAATCTTCCCTGGACAGCACTCGGGCGCCATCAACAGGCCAAGGTGATCATTTTCGATCAGGACCGCGGCGGACTGTGGCTTGGATTCTGGCAGGATGGGGGGGTGGAGTATTTCAAGGATGGCCAGGTCCGCTTTTCGTACACAGCCGCGAATGGAATGACCAGAGGGCCTGTTGCCGGCCTTCGCCTCGATCGGGATGGGGCCGTGTGGGCCGCAACGCAGAACGGCGGCGTGAGCCGGATCAAAGACGGCCGGATCACAACCCTCACAACCAGCAAAGGGTTGCCGTGCAACAGGATTCACTGGACAACAGAGGAGGACGATCGTTCATTGTGGATGTACACAGCCTGCGGCCTGCTCCGCATACCACACAGCCAGGTGGATGCCTGGATCTCAGACCCGGCGCGCCGGGTTGAACCCACGCTTTGGGATGCAACCGACGGCGCCTTGCCCTGGGGATCGCCTTCCTCCTTCGGTCCAACCTTCGCGAATGCTGCTGATGGCAAACTGTGGTTCGTAACACGAGAAGACATTGCGGTGGTCGATCCCCCCCATCTTGCTTTGAACAAGCTCCCGCCGCCGGTCCACATCGAAAAGATCGTAGCCGACTACAAGGTCTACTGGCAGAACCTGCCAGGCGCCTCGATTCCGAATGTGCATTTGCCGGCGCGGACTCGCGATGTGGAGATCGATTACACCGCTCTCAGCCTCACCGCGCCGGAGAAGATGCAGTTCCGCGTCAAGCTGGAAGGGCAGGACAACGACTGGAGAGTGCCGGTCAATTCGCGCCACACCCACTACACGAACCTTTCTCCTGGCCCCCACCGGTTCCGCGTGATCGCGAGCAACAACAGCGGGGTGTGGAATGAGCAGGGTGATTCGCTGGAATTCTCGATTGCGCCGGCGTATTACCAGATGAATTGGTTCCGCGCGCTGTGCGCGGCCGCCGTGTTGGCACTCGTGTGGGCAATCTACCAGATCAGGGTCAGGCAATTGCGCCACGACTTCGCCCTGACCTTGGAGACGCGCGTCGGGGAGCGGACCAGTATCGCGCGCGAACTTCATGACACGCTGCTTCAGAGCTTCCAGGGTTTGATGCTGCGGTTCGAGATAGTTTCGCAGTTGCTCCCTGACCGCCCCGTCGAGGCAAAGCATAAACTCGATGGCGCAATGAAGCAGGCTGCAGATGCGATCACCGAAGGCCGGGATGCGGTGCAGGGCTTACGCGAATCCACCTTCCAAGCCAACGATCTGGCACGGGCCGTAAATACCCTTGGAGAGGAACTCGCAGCCGACCTTGGGGACCACGGGTCTCCGGCATTTCGCGTCACCGTGGAAGGAGAGTCGCGCGATCTGCATCCCATCTCGCGCGACGAAATCTACAGAATTGCGGCCGAAACTTTGCGGAACGCTTTCCGCCATGCCCAGGCGCGGCAGATCGAGGTTGAAGTCAGATATGGCAATCAACAGTTCCGGATGCGTGTGCGAGACGATGGAAAGGGGATGGATACAGTAGTCCTGGCGGGAGAGGGGGAGCCTGAAGGTCACTTCGGTTTACGCGGCATGCGGGAACGCGCCAAAGTAATCGGGGGGAAGTTGGTGGTCTGGAGCGAAGTCGGCGTCGGCACCGAGGTGGAACTGATTGTTCCTGCCTCCTCCGCATATACGACAGCTCGGAAGGGTTCCTGGCTGTCGCAAAAGTTTGCGGGGAAAGCATGATCACTATTCGGCAAAATGCAGGATGGGGCTTGCGAGATGCGAGTTGGATTGTGTTTCTGTGCGTGAATTCATATGTCACACTAGTCGAACCCCTCCCAGCCAAATCTATAATTGCCGCACCCAGCAACACACATCTCCCCCACCTGACGATGAAGGCCGCCCCCAGTGGGGAGCCCGATGCTCGTGGCGGTGATGCGCGACTGAGGGACCTCAGATTTGCCCACCTCACAACGAACGATGGCCTATCTCAAGGGTATGTCGTTGCCATTTTGCAGGACCGCCGGGGCTTCATGTGGTTTGCCACCCGGGATGGCCTCAATCGCTATGACGGCAACGCCTTCGTCGTTTACAAAAACAACCCCAACGACTCCGGAAGCTTGAGCTCCAACTTTTTGCAGGACCTGATGCAGGACGATCACGGCTATCTGTGGATCGCCACCAACACCGGGGTGAACAAATTCGACCCTGAAACCGAACGTTGCACCCGCTACCTTCATGACCCCGGCAATCCCAATAGTCTCGGTGGGGCCTCGGTCAAGACCATCGCCCAGGACGGCCGCGGTTCTCTCTGGTTCGGCACAGAAGACAGTGGCCTCGACAAGCTCGATCCAACGACCGGAACATTTGCTCACTATCGAAATGACAGCGATGGCCACTTTGTGGGCAGGATCAGCCAGGTGATCGAGGATAGGCATCGCGAGATTTGGTTTGTTGGTGAGCGCGGTCTGTTTCATCTGAATCAAAAGACGGGACAGATCACTCGCCCTCCTGCAACCGGCAATGGCCTCAGCGCAGACAGCGTGTATGAAGACGAAGCCGGCAATTTGTGGATGCTGACCACTTCCCCGATCGTCGGGCTCGTGAAGTACGATCGCCAGGCAGAGCGCCTCACGACTTACCCGCTTGGCGCCCATGATGTCGGCGTTCTGGCATCAACGAGCAGCGGGGGGTCGCTGAACGGCACCCTTGTGGCGGACGGGCAGAATGGATTATGGGTGCCATCCAGCCAGGGTCTCTATTACTTTGACCGGCGAACAGAACATTTCACATTCCGGTTTCAGCACAATGAAACCAACCCGGATACCCTCGACAGCAACGCCATTTTCTCAGTCTATCGGGACAGGGGCGGCGTGCTGTGGGTGGGAACTGAAAACTCGGGGCTCAACATTCTCGATTTCCGGCAGGAACAGTTCGTCCATTTCATGCATCGCCCTGCCGACCCCGCTAGTCTCTCACCGGGCAGGGTCAAGGCGATCTATCAGGATACCAACGGCGTACTATGGGCAGGCTTGTTTCCGCGCACTCTGGATAGATTCGATCGAAAGACCGGAAAGATCACCCATTATGTTCCCACGCCTGGCGACAAGAAGTCCCTCGCCGAAGGCACGAACGTCAATAGCATTTACAAAGATACAGCGGGCTATCTCTGGGTCGGTGGCGGAGGGTCCGGTCTTGTGCGGTTCGATGAACGCACGGGGCGTTTCAAGCATTACCGGCACAACCCCGATGATCCCAACAGCTTGATTTCTGATAACGTCTACACAATCTTCGGAGACCGGAACGGTCACATGTGGGTGGGCCAGGTGGGCGGCTTAAGCCGCTTCGATCCAGCGAGGGACGGATTTACCAATTACCGACCTGTTCCGGACCATCCGGCCAGTCTGGAAAATACTGTCTGGGTCATCGATCAGGATCGTTCTGGCACGCTGTTGTTGGGGACCTGGGGCGGCACGCTGGTCCGTTTCGATGACAAGTCAAAGACCTTTGCGAATTACGCGCCCGACCCGCGTGGCCCTGACAAGCTCAACGGCGGTGGCATCAACACCCTCCACGAAGACCGAACTGGAACACTGTGGGTGGGGGCGATGGACGGACTATATCGTTACAACCGGCAAAGCGGAGCGTTCGCACGCTACACGGAAAGCCAGGGCCTGCCGAGCAGCACGATTCGATGCATTCTTGAAGATAGATTTGGCAGGCTTTGGCTCAGCACGCAGAAGGGCATATCCCGATTCGATCCTCAGAGGGAAAAGTTTAGAAACTACGACGCGTCCGACGGCTTGCAGAGCAATGAGTTCAGTACCGGTTGTTATCAAGCCCCAAACGGAGAAATGTTCTTTGGCGGTACCAATGGGTTGAATGCATTTTTTCCTGAGAATGTCCGCGACAATCCCTACGTGCCCCCGGTCGTGATCACCAGCTTCAAAATCTTCAACAAATCAGTGCCCATCGGCCCTAAGTCGGTGCTTAAGCAAGCCATCCCATACGTCGATTCCCTGACTCTCCCCTACCGCGACAATGTTTTCTCCTTTGAATTCGCCGCGTTGAGCTACGCAAATTCC